>Ga0160475_100064_pt1 | contig 133512 bp, 87 predicted proteins | sample HID1975M_E11MG_FD_108254 | JGI IMG/M metagenome (GOLD analysis project Ga0160475, IMG submission 108254) | Enriched soil microbial communities from UW Madison campus, WI, USA - HID1975M_E11 MG | ecosystem: Environmental > Terrestrial > Soil > Unclassified | place: USA: Madison, Wisconsin... | reverse complement strand
TGTAATGCGAATTTTCAACTTCTGGATCTGAATAAGATAATTTCATTCCTTGCTGGCTAAATAGTAATTCTGGCTGTACAGAAAAACTTTTGGCTAATGGAATTTCTGCCATTAAACCTGCTGTAAATCCAGTTTTATCAGATGATTTCAGTTCGTTTTCATCAAATGTAAGACTCGAAATATTTAATCCTGCTTTTACACCAAGTTTAACCTTTTCGGTCTGAGCCATTGCACCTGCACACATTAATAGTGCACAAATTATCAGCTTTGATTTTTTCATCGTATTTATTTGTTTTAAAGAAAGGCAGTTCTAAAAATTAAACTGCCATTTCTATCTTTAATTTGTTACTTTTTAATAATCTTAGCCGTATATTTTTTGCCTTGAACTGTACAATCCAAAATGTAAACTCCAGTTGTAAGCTGACTAATATTTACGCTTGACGGAACGGCAGAATAGGTTTTACTCCAAACAGCATTTCCTTCCATAGAATAAATTTTCATTTGAGCTTCGCCTTCAACTTTATCAGCCAAGAAAATGTTTACATCATTGACAGCTGGATTTGGAAACACTCTGAAAGAATTCGTCAATTTTCCGATTAGAAGACCCTTAGAATCAATTGGAGCCGACATACTTGTACATCCGTGTGCATTTGTTACTTGCAAACTGTAGCTTCCTTCCCAAATTGTCGAAACCATTTTTTCGGTTGCGTTTGGTAAAATTCTTCCGTTCAAATACCACTGATAACCTGCAGCATCAGCAGAAGCCGTTATTTTATTTCCATCTAAAGTTTGAATTTCTGGAACCGTATTTTCAAGTACATTTATCGTTGTAGTGAAAATTTTACCTAATCCGTTTTCATTGTAAACTGTTACATAATATTCACCGCTTTCAGTTGTTTTGAAAGTTGGATCTGTAGAACCATCAAACCATTCGTAAGCTGCATAATTTCCTGGATTTAAAATTACTTCAGGGCCACATAAATCGCCACTTTCTAACTCAGATTTGAAAGTATCGAACACAACTGTTACCTTTTCAGTAAGACTGCAACCGTTTCTCATTGTCACTGTTACAATATAATCTCCTGCTTTATCAACGTCAATAGAATTGGTAGTTTCACCAGAATTCCATTTGTATGAAGCCGCTTCTAGTTCGTTAGCTAAAAAGTTTTTCTTTGCGTCAAGATATACACTTTTGCCTGCATAAGCATGTACGACTGGCAAGTCAAATATTTTGAAATTTGAAGAAACCCCTTGATATACATAATCTTTGATACTATTATTTTGTGTTATAATATCGCCTTCTAGATTTGCTTTTATAGTAAAAATATGAGAATCTCCGCTGTCGTCTAATTTAGGCTGTTTGATAAAAGTATATTCAATACTTTCTCCAACCGGAATAGCCGCCGCAATAGTTTCTGAAATCTTTTCTGATGTATTCTCATATTCTAAATCTAATTGAATAGAATTTTCTTTAATAGCCATCTGACCTTCATTAGTCAGCCTCACTTTTACTGTGCTGTTACCGCAAATGTCTACTGGTGACAAGATTTTTAATGCAACATCTGAAACTGCTTCGTTAATTACTTTTAAATCATCCAAAATCATATATGAATATCCTTCCGATTTGGCGTGTTTGAAACGGAATAAGACTGATTTTCCAGAATATTTCGCAACATTAACTGCTGCTTTCTGCCAATCTGTATCTGCAAAAGTTCCTTGTCTTTGATTTCTCCAAATTTCTGTCCATTCTCCACCAACAGGCTTAATGTCTACAACTAAAGCATCGTTAACATTACTCTGCATTGCATAGTAAAATTCTACTGCGGTAGTGTTTGTTGAAAGCTTATACATTGGGGAAATTAACTCTCCATAATAATAATTTCCTTCTAACTGGCTGTATAGCATTTTTCCGCTAGCATCTCCTGCATGATCTTTAAGCGGAATTGTTAAATACTTATTATCAGGAATAAGAACCGTTCTCCAAGGATAATTTTCGTCACTTTGATTCGAAATAAAGCCTTTCGTTCCAAAAATTGAACCTTGTGTCAAATCATTAAAATTTTGTGCACTTAACTCTGACGCTTTTTCAACAACTTGAAAAGTTCCAGAGATAGTTTGAGAACTTGGCGCACCAGCTGCTATTGTTTTTATAGTGATTTCGTAATTTCCGGCAGCTAACTTTGGAAGACCATTTATATTATAAACAATAGTTTGACCAACTAATATTTCGTCATTTTTTTCTAAAGCAAAAGGTTCTCCAACAGGCGTTCCGTTTTGAGAAATTTGACATTCCACCTTTACTTTATTTACAACTTGGTAAGATAAATTTTTAACACTAACAAAAAATTCATGCGAAGAAGCATCTTCATAAACTGTTTCTGGAGCACTAAAATTAGATAATCTTAAATAGTCTTTTTTGTCTTTAATTTCAATATTATCTACCGCAAAACCGCTGGCAAACAATCCGTTGTCATTGTGTTGAAATGCTACCTGAACACAAGATTTTCCTGCATAAGGCGTCAAATCAACATCATATTCCCACCAGGCACCGTAATATGGCATTTTGAAAACTTCTGTCCAAGTCTGACCACCGTCTGTACTTACTTTTACATATCCGTCAGAAAGATGTTGTGAATCTCCAAATCCGTCAAATGATAAATGTGCTTCTTTGTAATTTGTCAAATCAAATACTGGAGAAACGAGCATATCGTTAGCTTCATCGCAATTGCATTTATCGTCATTACTTGCCATAAATTTAGTATGATCAGCAAGATACCATCCCGGAGAACCTAAATCAGAATACGTTCCATCTTTCCATCCGGCAGAACCTTTATTTTCAGCAGTTCTCCATCCTTTGTATTTATCTGTATCTTCAAAATCTATTTTATATGGAAGCACCGATATTTTCATGTCTTCATTCTTCCAATTATCATATGAAAACACATAAGAATTATTGGCTTGTTTAGCATCTGTCGTCATTACTTCTGGAAAAACAGAGAATGTTACAGTATGTTCGCCAATGCTTTGCAAATTAATATCTGTAACGCTATAGCTTAAAGTATCTTTAAACTTGGTAAAGTTTAAAGTTGTCTGTTCTGTTTTTGAAAAAACTTCTTTTTTTGCTGCGTCAAGAATCTTAGTCGTAACATTTACCACTTGATTTGTTGTAGCAAAATTGTTGGTAATTGTAGCTTTTACAGTTGCGTTATTGTTGTTAATATCACATTTTCCTGCGTCAATTTTTGCAGTCAAAACTTCGATATCATAAGGAGCATCACTAACTAAAATATTATCAACAAATCCGCCTAAAAAGCCATCATTATAATCATCAGATTTAATGCGAAAACGAATTGCTACTTTTTTACCTGCAAATTCATGAAGACGTATTTGATATGGATCTTTTTTAAGATTGGTATTTACTCCTGTAAACCAAGGACCTCCAAACGATTCGTACTCATCATAATGTACCGTTTCTGGGTAATTAACAGTTTCAATTTTTTTCCAGTTTTTACCTTTATCTTCAGAATATTCTACTATTAAACCATCAAATCCTTTGTGGAATAAATAATACAAATCGAATTCTATGTAAGGAGAAACTGTATTGGTAAAATCAAAAATTGGTGATTCTAAAACAAAATCTGAATTCATTCCCATTTTATCTGTTCCTTTCAAATCTACTGTTGCCCACATATATTGTGACTTAATAGTTCTAAATGAAGCAGGATAATTTTGAAATACAAATTTCTGTGTTCCGCCTAAAGCTTTTGTGTTCCATCCGCCAGGCGTTCTTTCAAATCCCTCAGAATATGGCAATTGCGTTACAATACCGCTGTAAGCAGCATTTAAAATACTATTATTTGTTGTCACTGGATCTTGAGCCAATGTTACATAACCTTCATATGTATGCAAACCTGGAGCAGATAAATCAATAGAAGTATCAAACTTAACAGTCATTTCAGATTTAGCTTTAAAAGCAGTCTGTAATGTCACATCTTTCCAAATTGTCATGCTTCCTGCTTTGGTATTTGCATATCCAACTTTTAGAACCGTTCCTGCTGGAATGTCCTGACAGCCTAAATTATAAAATGTGATAGACGGAGTAAAACTTGCTGAAAGTGCATCTCCTGTATAATTAGGAAGATCTAATCCAGTTACTTTAATATTGAAATCTTTCTCTGCTGGAGCAACAGTTATGTTGGAAACAAAAGAAATTCCGTCTTTAGCACCAAACTCTTCTATAGGTTTTACATCAAGTTTTATTTCGATATAATTTATAATAGTCGCCCCAACCTGATATGGAATTTTATCTTTAATTTCCATAACTCTTTCTTCGCCAACTGCTAAATCTTTACCAAAAGAAATCTTTCCGTCACTTGTATAAAAAGTGATTAATCTTCCTAGAGCATTTGCCATTGCTCTTAATTTGTAATTTAAAACCTCATCTGCTTTAATTACCGTTGTTCCTGTATTTCTAATGGTTACATAAAAAGGCTCATCTCCTTTTAATTGCCCACAAGGAATAGAAGGATTTTCGACAGCGACAAGGACTAACTGCTTATCTGAATAAGAAGAACCAACTCCAATTGCATACCAAGCATTTGTAACCTGTTTATATTCTTCAGATCCTAAACCATATAAATCTTCTGTAGCCAATAAACTTGCCTGACGCATATCGCTAAAATTTGAAGAAGGCGACAAATATTCTGTAAGCGTAACGTAAGCTATTTTCTCTGCTTTAGCAAGACCAATAGATTTAACATTATAGCTATTGCCAAGATCATTTACTCCTTCACCACCTTCTACTAAAAGATAATACCAATAATTGGTAATTCCACTGTTCTGATGCACACCACCATTATCAATCTGGATGTTTCCAGGATTTGTCCAAAATTCTCCACCGTAAGTATCTGGCTGTCCAGCTGCTTTCGGATTAGCCATGCTTCTCAAACTTCCGTGAGAATATAACTCGTCACCTAGCATCCAGATATCATTTTTAGTATCTTTTCCAGCGTAAAGTTCTATCGAAATTCCAAAAATATCACTGAAAGATTCGTTCATTGCTCCAGATTCTCCTTGATAGATTAATCCGGCAGAAAATTGTGTTATAGCATGAGTCATTTCGTGACCAGTAATTCCTAAACTTACAAAAGGCTGACCTACTCCATCTCCAAACTGCGCCCATCCTCCTGTCCAAGAAGCATTCTGAACATTGGTTCCTAAATGCGCCAATGCAAAAATTGTCATTCCTTTATCATCAACACTATTGCGATCAAATTTTTCTTCGTAATAGTTCAAAGTCTTTTGAATTCCCCAATGAATATCAATTGCAGCTTCGTCATGATCTTTGTTGTATAAATCATTCCAGTTATTATCTTCATCGATAAATTCTGTAAGCACCTCATCAGATGCGTGTTCGGCATGATTCATATTCAAAGTATACATTGGCACTTTGTATTTTCCAACTAAATCTTCCAATCTATAACCATCTGAATATTGAGTTGTTCCAAAAGTTACATCTCCAGCAAATCTTGCTTTTCCTTTTCCTATTGCACTTCTTCCATCTGCAAAAGGTGATGCAGACGAACGAAAATCTCTGCTTAAATCAATTTTTAAGATTACTTTTCCTGTATTTGCATCAACATACATAATCTGGCTTGATTGTGGATTTGTTGCGAAAATGTCAAATTTCCAAGCTAAATGATATTCTGTCAATTCAGCCGAAAAATTTGGTCCAACATAAACCAATTCTCCTTGTGGTTTTTTGCTGATTTTTTCATGAACTAAAGCCGATAATTTTTTGCTCTGCCAAACATATTCTTTAGCATTTACAGTATTTAAAGCGTTTTGTAATGCAGCCGATGCATTTACTTTATAATTACTGTTTGAAGGCAATTTTTTACTGATATGCCCAAAAGCCTCAATTTTCTTTTTATTATCTCTAACTTTATAAATTGCTCCTTCTACAGGAACAGCATTATGCGTTTGCTGATAGGTTGCCAAACTTCTGCCGTGTTTTTCTGAAACCGATTTTAGCTGCATTTTGTCTGTGTTCGACAATTCAAAATCTGCTTTTTTAACTTCGAATACATTTCTGATAGTCAAATTAGACGATTTTGCAAAAGATCTCACTTTTGTGCTGTCTGTACTTTGCACATTTTTAGCTGTCGAACCGCTTTGGTTTTTATCAAAAAGTTTCTGGCTTGCTTTTGCGCGTTTATTAACAGCATCTGTTTCTTCCTGCGAAAGCGGAGTTCCTTTTACGCTTTTTTGAGCTAAAAGAATATTCGAATCATCATCCTGATTATTAATCTGATCCGTAGTTTTCTGAGAAACTTGATCCTTTTTTAGAAGTCCAACCGACGATCTTAATGCCGTCTGCGAATTCGATGTTTTGTTTTTTGGTAAAGGTGACTGAGCCATTCCGACGGAACAGACTAAGAGACCTAACAAAAGAAACAAATACTTGGGTTTAAAGTAAATTTGGTTCATTTTTTTAAAATTAAAATTAGTATTAAGGCTGCGAGTTAATAGAACAAGGGTTCGCAGAAAACCATAAAAGCAAGCTCTAAGAATCAATTCGGCGGTTGATTCTTAGAACTTGCTTTCGTTATTTTTTCTAGAATTTTTAAGAGTGCGCTCTTCTTTGTTTTTGTTTCTTCTAAAAGTTCTTCAAGACTTTTAGTTGGTTCTTCTTTTTTCTTCAAATTCATCAAACGTATTTCTTACAATAGTTTGGTAAAAGTAGACTGCCTCTTTAAGGCTCGAAAAAAAAGGACTAATGCAAAAACACTCTCATACAAAAAAGTGGTACCAAAAAAACACTCATTTTATTTTAAACTAAACAAAATCAAAACATTATAAAAATATTTATTTTACATGTTCTCTGGTTTAAAAGAGTTTAAATAAGTAGAAAGATTTACTTTTTCGTTGGTTAAATCGAATTTTTTACGAAGTCTTGTGCGGGCATTTTCTATCGATTTAAAAGATTGCCCTGTAATTTGAGAAATTTCTTTTGTAGTTAAATCTAAATAAAGAAGCGCGCAAAGTCGGCGTTCTTTTGGAGTAAGAGTCGGATAATCGATTGTCAATTTATCGAAGAATGATTTATGAACTTGTTCGAAACTGATTTCAAATTCTTTCCAAATATCTGTATTCAAATCTTTTTCCAGACGTTTTAAAACAATATCAATAGCTTGCTGCAATTCTTTATTTGCTGTTTTAAGTTTGATTTTTTTAAGGTCAGTCAGAATTTCGTTAATATTATCTGTACGATGAATTTCAGACATTGCTTTTCCAACCAAAACCATATTTTTAGCTTCAAGGCTTTGTTTCAGTTCTTGTTCTTTTGCTTTTAATTTTTCCTTTTCGAGCTGATTGCTAATATTTCGGTTTCGATAACGAATCAATAAGAGAATTAAAACCAATATTCCAATAACTAATATTAATCCAACAACATAATATTTGAATCTTGTTTTCTCTTCAACCAAAGTTCGAATCTGGCTGCGTACTTTATAATCTTGTTCAAGCCTAATTCTTTCTAGATTTACTGCTTTTTGTTCAATATTTATGCTATCGCTGATGTCATTGTATTTCTGAAAATAATGAACTGCATTTTTATAATCTTCTTTGCCTAAATAGGCTTGATAAAGTAATTTATTTAATCTTAAACCTGAAAAACCAAATAGATTATCTTTAGATAATTCTAACGCTTTTTTTGCATTCAGAATCGCTTCGTCTAATTTTTTTTCTTGAAAATTATATTCAGAAAGAGATTCGTAAGTAAACGTTTTTAATGAATTATCGATAGAGGTATCCGTAAAAGAAAACGCTTTTTCAAAATAAAAATCAGCATTTTTCTTGTCTTTCTTTAAACCATAAGCTCTCGCTAAATTGGTATAAACGTAAACTTTTAAAGTATTGTCTTTTAATGTTTTTGAAATTGCATCGGCTTTATGATAATAATAAAGTGAAGAATCTAAATTTTTACTTAGATAAATTGTACCAATATTGTTTAAGATTTTAACAAGCTTATCCGATTCTTTTTTAGATTTCTGATAACGATATACGTGCAAAAAATATTGAAGCGCTTTTTTTTCGTTATTACTTTTGGCATAAATAATAGCTAAATTATTTTCTACTCTTGCGGCTTCATCTACAATATTGTTGCTTTTATAAATTTCATAAGCTTTAAGATAATATTGCAAAGTAATATCGATAACGTCTTTTGTATTGTAAATTTCTCCTGCTGCGGCATAAACTTTAGCCAAATTCAAATCTGACTTTTCTGTTTTCTTTGCTTCCGTTTCGGCTAATTCTATATATTTTAATCCTCTTTCCCAATCAGAATCCTGAAGATTTTCGGCAATTTTTAATGCTAAATCAACTTTTTTCTCGTGGTCTTCAATAGTATTTAAACTATCAATTAATTCTTTTGTTGAAGACTGAGAATGAATCGATAAAGAAAAAAGAATAACAAATAAAGAAAGTAATCGTGGTATCATTGGTAAAGATCTTAGGGAAAATCAAAATTAGATAAAAATTTTTCTAGGGAAGAAAAATAAAATCCCATTTCTAACGAGAAACGGGATTTTAAATTGTAATTAACCTTTGTATTATTGTTTAGGATCAACGCTTAAAGGAGGAAGCGACAATTCTTTGCTATTTAGCAATTGTTTAGCCTGCTCAATAGTTCTATATTTTCCAATTTCCATTGGTCCCGCATACGAACCACTTTGCTGTGGTCTTGGCGGAGTTGCAGCATAAGTTTTCATCAATTCGAGAATAACCTGATCAAAAATTACCATAGTCCATGTTTTCTCTGTAAAACTGTTCATAAAAAGATCGTAACGTTCCTGAGGATCTTGCCATAAATCATAAACAGCTGGAACAGTTGCAATGTAAGTCTGATCACCTCTCCAGCCCAATTGCTGTCCTGGCGCATCGCTTCCTGCTTGCGCTCCATTATCTCCTCTTGTATTGAATACTGCTTTCCATTTTCCTATACGCACTGCTCCTGGCGACAATTCGTTTTCTGTGAAGTAAAACCATCTGTCGCGAAGTGGTTTTCCTTTTTTAAATAAAACATTTGACATATCATAACTATCAAAAACCATAGGTTTTCCTTCTTTATCATTTTTTGGAAGCTCAACTCCAGCAAGAGCTGCAAAAGTTGCCATCAAATCTAAACCTCCAACAATATCATGACTTACGCTTCCTGCTTCAATTTGTCCCGGCCACCATGCAATAGCTGGCACTCGACTTCCTCCTTCTCTATCAGTACCTTTTGAACCTCTGAAAGGTGTATATCCTGCATCCGGATGAACGTCCTGCCAAGCTCCATTGTCAACTGTATAAATAACAATAGTATTATCTGCAATACCAAGCTGACGAATTTTATCCATGATACGTCCTACGTTATAATCCATTTCTACAACGGCATCACCATATTTACTTTTTGCAGGAGATTTTCCAACAAATTGTTTAGAAGGTAAATTTGGCTGATGGTTTTTTGCAAAATTGATGCACATAAAAAACGGATCTTTTGATTTACCATATTCATCAAGCTGTTTCAAATTATTATCTACCATATTGATATCCAATTCGGCAATATTCTCTTCGGTAACAGGACCTGTATCTCTTGCTGGTTTTCCTGCTTCACCTTCTAATATTCCTTTTGTAGATTTTTTGATGAAATTTGATATTTCTGGAGCCATATCTGGATTCCATGAAGGAAAACAATAGGTATAAGCATTTAAATGATATAATACGACATTCTGCATTTTATCGAAACCATGAGCAATCGGCATAGCATAATCGGCTTCGCCTAAATGCCATTTTCCTGAAAAATAAGTCTTGTAATTTGCTTTTTTAAGCACAGAAGCCAATGTCCATTCTGCAGCTGGAAGTCCGCCACCTTGTCCCTGAAAAGCAACTGTTGTCATACCGCTTCGATTCGGAATACGGCCTGTAATCATAGCTGCTCTTCCTGGCGTACAACTTGGTTGTCCGTAAAAAGACCAAAACTGCATTCCTTCTTTAGCCATTTTATCTAGATTAGGAGTTGGCATTCCACGTCCGACACCGCCTCCGTAAACACCTAAATCACCCCAACCAGTATCGTCAGAAATAACCATAATAATGTTGGGCTTCTTTTTGGTTTGTCCGTTTATAATTCCAATAAAAATAAAACAGAGCAAACTAGTACAAATTAATTGCAAGTGACTTTTTTTCATGATTTTGAAGTTTAATTATATTGCTGTTTTTGTTTGTTTTCTAATTAATCTGCACCGCCATCAACACTATCAAAAGTTTCTCTTTCTTTTGGTCTGATACTGTATTTTAAGGATAACATTGGACCATAATAAACATCAAATTGGTCTCCGTTTGTACGGAGTTGCATTTGCCCAATTATCCCTGCCAAAAAGTGAAGGTTAGGTGTAATTCCTGCACTGTAATAAACTGAAAGTCTGAAAATATCAAAGTGTTCTTCAGCATAATCTTTTGAAGCGAACTTTAGCATAAGCTCTGTGTAATACCCTAAATTTGGTGCTAGAAACAATGGTTTTTCTTTAGTTTGGCGAAGAAAATGATTTACACCAAACCTTGCTCGTAATCTTGGAATTGTCTGTGGCACGCCATTTCTATCATCAAAAAACTTTGTTTCAAAACGGACTTGTTCAAAAATAGATCCCTTCGGCATTTCCTGAGAATAAGTTCCCATTATAATTAATCTGTTTTCAAGCGTTTTATAATTGCCCATTTCTTCTACAGCATATTTTTGATTATGAGCATATCCGAGCCACAATTTCATATTCTTAAAACCAGAATATATAATCCAAGGTCTTACTACAACACGCTGCGTATATTCAAACGGGTTTGTGGTATCATAAGCTCCTTGCGTAACTAATTGAAAATCTACCTGACCGCTTAAGTGCCATTTATCATATATCGGAAAAGCAAGATCTCCTTCTGAAATAGAGGCGGGAATAAAACCCATAGTATAAGGCGCATCTAATTGTGCATATACAAAAGATTGGCAAATAACGCAGAACAAAATACTAATCGTATTCTTAATTTTACTCATAGCTTTTCTAGATTAATTCCAACTGACTATCAAACAATTAGCAAGCACTAAATTAAATCTAATCGTTTGAAGAAAATTTTTAAAGATGTTGCAAATTATAATTTGCAACAAAGTTTTAAAGTTTATAATTCAAGAAAAATATATCCTTGTAAGCCTTTAAATACAGTTCTAAAAGTGTTTTTTACAATTACCAGTAATTGGCTTACAATATTCCGTAATCTGCAAACTATTAAAAGTGTCTTTGCTTTCGAACTTTGTATTCAATAAAACTTTAAGAAATGAAAAAGATTAAATTAGGAAATCAAGGATTAATTATTCCTCCAATAGGTTTGGGATGCATGGGAATGACAGGTTTTGAAGAAGCAAATATGTATGGTGCAGCGGACGAAAATGAAGCTATAAAAACAATTCACCTTTCGCTAGAAATGGGCGGTAATTTTTTAGACACAGCAGATTTATACGGTCCGCTAAAAAACGAACAGCTTATAGCAAAAGCTATTGGAAAAGAACGCAACAAATATATTTTGGCTACAAAATTTGGTTGGGAAATTGACGATGCTGGAAAAGTAACTTGGGCGATAAACGGAAGCAAAAAGTATATCAAAAAAGCGGTTGAACGTTCTCTTAAAAATTTGAATACCGATTATATTGATCTTTATTACATGCACCGTCTTGACAAAAATACTCCTATTGAAGAAACGGTTGATGCGATGAGCGATCTTGTTAAAGAAGGCAAAGTGAAATATTTAGGGCTTTCTGAAGTGTCTTCTGAAACAATTAAAAAAGCACATAAAATTCATCCTATAACCGCTGTTCAAAGTGAATATTCCTTGTTCGAAAGAACCGCAGAAGAAAGAGGCGTATTAAAAACTCTTAAAGAATTGGAAATTGGTTTTGTCGCTTATTCTCCTTTAGGACGAGGTTTTTTATCAGGACAAATTCGCTCAATCGATGATCTTCCAGAAAATGATTTCCGCAGAGCTATTCCTCGTTTTCAAGAAAATTATTTTCATAAGAATATTGAATTGGTTAATGCAATTGAAAAAATGGCAGAAGAAAAAAAAATCACTTCATCTCAACTTGCTCTAGCATGGATTATTAGTAAAGAAATTGTACCCATTCCAGGAACGAAACGCAGAAGCTATCTCGAGCAAAATATAAAAGCTACTTCTGTAGAATTGAGTACTGAAGATCTGCTAAAACTTGAAAGTATTGTACCTTTGGGAACTGATACTGGAGCTCCGTATGACGAATTCAGTATGGGACTTCTAGACTAACTTAAAATAAGCGTTTATGAATACTATCGCATCTGTTTCTGCCTTTCATCGCCTGCTTTCTCTTCCAGAACCCAAGCATCCAATGGTAAGCGTTATAAATTTATCTGAAAGCATTTTTTTGGAAGATGAAATCTGGAAAGGATTTATAAATAAATTTTACTGTGTCGCTTTAAAAAGAGATGCAAAAGGAAAAGTTAGATATGGTCAAGGGCATTACGATTATGATAAAGGGGTATTAAGTTTTACTGCACCTAATCAGGTGCAGTATTTAGATTTTCATAACATGGAATGCGGAGCTGGATATCTGCTGATATTTCATGAAGATTTTATTTTAAAACATCCTTTAGCACAAAAAATACATGATTTTGGATTTTTCTCTTACGCCGTAAATGAAGCGTTGCATTTATCTGAACAAGAAGAAAAATATTTGATAGAAATACTCGACAGAATTGACAGAGAATGCCAGCATATTGATCATCATACGCAAGATATTATTCTATCGCAGATTGATTTGCTTCTAAATTATTCGAGCCGGTTTTATGAAAGACAATTTATAACACGAAAGAACAATAGTCATTCCTTGCTTTCAAAGTTTGAAAGATTTATAAATGATTACTACAATGATAGTATAAAAGAAAAAGGTTTGTTAAGCGTTGGTTTAGCGGCTGAAGCGATGAATCTTTCGCCAAATTACCTCAGCGATTTTCTAAAAATACATACGGGTCGCAACGCGAGTGAACATATTTATGAAAAATTGATAAATAAAGCCAAAGAAAAACTATCCGTAACCGAATTGTCTGTTAGTGAAATTGCTTACACTCTTGGTTTTGAGCATCCGCAATCGTTTAGCACGCTTTTTAAGAAAAGAACACAAATGGCGCCTTTAGAATTTCGAGAAAAAATCAGGAATAATTAACCCCGAAAAACTAATTCTGTTTTTCATTTTTATATAAGTTTTTACAATTCTAATTTTTTTTATATTTTTGTATCAATCATTACAAAATAAAAATTCAGTGAGAGGAAGACCAACTATATATGAAGATTCAAATATTATAAAAAAAGCTCAGGAGATTTTTTGGAAGAAAGGTTACAACGCAACCTCGCTAAGCGATTTACAAAAAGCCACTGGCGCAGGTGCAGGAAGTTTTTATAATACTTTTAAGGGAGGCAAAAAAGAAGTTTTTGAGAAAGCCATTCAAGAAAGAAGACTGGCTTTTGATGCTTTTAAGGAAGAATTAAATAGAAGTAAATATCCATTAGAATTAATTAAAGACTTTTTTAAAAGCATTGCAGACGCAGATAAAAATGAACATCTTAAAGGTTGTATCATTGCTAATACTGTAGTTGAAATGACTTATATTGATGAAGATCTTGAAGCAATTTCTGTACAGATATTAAAAGAAGTTGAAGAAATGTTTACCGAAGTTATTAGAGATGAACAGAAAAAGGGAAATATTAAAACGCTCACTTCTCCCGAAATTCTTGGAAAATATCTTATAACATTTTGGTGCGGACTCAATACACTCCGCAGAATGTATCCTGACAAAAAGGTATTAAAAGAACAAATCGAAATGCAATTAGCTGTTATCAGCTAATTTTTTTTAATATTTATGTATCAATCATTACAAAATTAAACAAAACAAAATGAATTTAAAATTAGAAGGAAAAAAAGCTTTCATTAGCGGATCAACACAAGGAATTGGTTTTGCAATTGCACAGCATTTACTTGCAGAAAATGCAGAAGTTATTATTAATGGAAGAAATACAGAAAAAACTAAGTTGGCTGTTCAGAAATTATTAGCTGAATTTCCAAATGCAAAAATTTCTGGGTTTGTAGCTGACTTTGGAAAAAAAGAGGAAGTTGAGGAATTAGTACAAAAAACTAAATGATATTGACATTCTAATTAATAACGTCGGCGTTTTCGAATTAAAAAATTTTGAAGATATTGAAGATGAAGATTGGTACAAATTTTTCGAAATCAATGTTATGAGTTCGATTCGACTTTCAAAGAAAGTTTTGCCTTCAATGCTAAGCAAAAAATCAGGAAGAATAATTTTTATCTCTAGTGAATCTGGATCAAATATTCCGGGAAACATGATTCACTACGGAATGACAAAAGCAGCAATGTCAGCTGTTAGCAATGGTTTATCAAAACTTACCAAAGGTACAGAAGTTACAGTAAACACAATTCTTGGCGGTCCAACATATTCAGACGGCGTGGCTGCAACTATAGAACAAATTGCAGCAATGCAAAATCTTGAAGTTGAACAAATGAAAAGCCTAATCGTACAACAAACCAATCCAGATTCATTATTGCAAGGATTTATAAATCCGTCGGAGATTGCTTCATTAGCAGTTTATCTTTCTAGTCCGTTATCTATAGCAACAAATGGAGCTTCTTTAAGAGCTGATGGAGGCGTTTTAAAAACAATCTAAAAATTTTACTTTTATCATCATTAAAATAAAGAAAGCCAGAAAAAAAATATTTTCTGGCTTTCTTTATTTTTAATTTGAAGTATCTTTTAAAAACTTAATTAATCCTTTCATGTACGTTTCCTGATCGTCATACATACTCATATGACTACCTTTTTCACAATATAAATATGTCCCGTTTTTCACTTGTGTTGCAATCCATTTCATATGTTCTGGATCCATTGTATCGTATTGTGCTCCAATTGATAATGTTGGTACTGTAATTTTTGGAAGTTCTTTTGTAATATCCCATTTTTCTAGTTTGCCAGAAAGTCCAAATTCGCTTGGTCCTTGCATGGTAACATAAAGCGATTGGTTGATTTTGGAGAAGGAACGATTAACAGGTTCTGGCCATAGATTTGGATCTAAACGCAAAATATGTTTCGCATAAAAATTAGGAAGAAGCAGTTTCATATATTCTGGATTCTCAAAATCTTTATTTTTCTCTATTTCTCGTATTTTTGCTAAAACTTTCTGGTCCATTTGTTTGGCAAGAACTTCGTCTGCGTATTTATCATAATCTATAGCGCTCATCATCATATTCGAAATAATAAGCCCTTTTATGTGTTGTTGATATTTAAGTGCATATTGCGCGGCAAGAATTCCGCCCCAAGAATGGCCTAATAAATAAAAATTGTCTTTGTCTAATTTCAATGCCTGACGAACCTGCTCTACTTCTTCCACAAAACGAGACAAATCCCAAAGTGCTGGATCGTTCGGATTGTCAGAATTACCAGTTCCTAACTGATCATAGTAAATAAATTCAATTCCTTCAGCAGGCAGAAAACTTTCCATACACTCAAAATATTCATGTGTAGCACCAGGTCCGCCGTTGAGGAGCAATAATTTTATTTTAGGATTATTTCCAATTCTTTTCGTCCAAACATTGAACTTTCCTTTCGGAGTACTAATCTGTATAACTTTAATTCCTCCAGTTTTTATACCCGAAGTGCTATCCGTTAAGTAGTTTTTTAAATCAGCACTTTTGTTCTCAGAAGAATTTTCTTTTTTGCATCCAGTTAGAAAAAAAGCAGTTATTATTATAAAAAAAGCATTTCGAAATAAGGTCATAAACTATACTTTTAAATTATTTGAAATTCTAATTTAAGTATTTATTTGACATTATATAGATTTCATTATAAGATATTTAAATAATTTCCTCTGCATTTTTTAATTTATAAAAAAACTTTCTTCGTTTGCTATGAGTTCTAATTTTGCCAAAATAATTGCCAGTTTGTTTTCTAATAAATCTTTTCCGTCGCGCCATTCTTTCTTAATAGATTCTCTTTTAGCTCGAAGTATAAATTCTCCCGTAAAAACGTATTCAGACGTTTCCCTTTTTCCTTCAATGGTAATTCTTTTTAATGCTTCTCTCAAATCAATTTCGATTTCGATTCCGTTAGTAAAAAGAATACAGTCAGAACCGTTTTTATTTTTTCTTAATTGATGACCACGATATTCTAAAAGCTTTATAAATGCATCCATAAATAGTAAAGCTCTATTGATGCTCTTTTTTGATACATTTAAATTTAAAATCTCAAGAAAATCATTATCGTTTTCTTTTAAATTTTTAAAATAATTTTCAGTAACCAAAACAATCTTAGAAGGGTTTTCAAGCTTTTGTTTCACTATCAATAAATCCGTTAGATCTTTCCTTATTTGATTAACAGAATCAAGCAACGGACTAGATTTTGATGTGCGCCTAGATTGCATTTCATATCTTTTCTTTAGAATATAAATTTCATCACTTCCCTTGTAATCTGATGATAATTTTGGTGTTTTTGATCTTTTGTATTCTGGTTTATTCCAATGGCGGTTACTAGGTAGGGAAATTTGCATTTTACTGCAAGCATTTTTTATTCCCATAGTAGAAATTTCATAATGCTTTGCAATTTGAATCAATGGAAATTTCCAAACCAAGTTATACAGTTCTATCCTTGTAAAACTAACTTTGTCCATATTTAAATAATAATCTGCTGAAATAAAAAAACACCATTTCTGTTTTGTCCAGAAATGGTGAATTATAATAGGTAACTATTCTACTCCGCCTCCTAAAGCGCGGTAGAGATTTATTGCTGCATTGAGTTTTTCTAACTTTATTGTAACAACATCTAAATCATTTTGAAGTGAACTGTTTTGAGCAGTTATAACTTCTAAGTAATTTGCCATTCCGCTCTTATAAAGAAGAGAAGCATCTGCAGTTGCTTTGTCTAAAGACGCAGCTTTTTCTTTTGCTAAAACAATTCTTTCGTCTGCATATTTTAGTCTTGACATCGCATCATTAACTTCCCCAACAGCAGTAATAAAAGATTGTTTAAACTGAACCGCTGCTTTTTCTTGTTCTAAAGCAGCAACTTCATAAGCTGTTCTTAAAGCTTTTTTTCTAAAGATTGGCTGTGCTAAATTGGCAGCAATAGTTTTAGTTAAAGATCCAGGAAAATTGAACCAAGTATCAAACTCAAATGAATTTACTCCAATAGACGGATTTAAACTTAAAGTTGGATACATTGCCGCTTTTGATAATCCTGTTTTTGCTGTTGCAGACATAACAGCATATTCGCTTGCTTTTACGTCTGGTCTTCGGCTTAAAAGTGAAACTGGAATTCCTGTCGGGAAAACAACCGAAATTTCTGCGGCGTCAATATTTCCAGCTCTTTCAATTTTATCTGGATATTCTCCGCATAAAATCTGCAAGGCATTTTCTTGAACAGCAATATTTGCTTTCGCTAAAGGCACTAATAATTCAGCCGTTTTTTTCTGAGCTTCTGTCTGATTAACCGCCAAAGAACTTATCGAACCCGAATTGTATTGCAGTTTCATCATATCTAAAGTACTGGTGCTTAATTCGATGTTTTTCTCTGCAATTTTCAGCTGTTCATCCAAACCTAAAAGATTGTAATACGATTGTGCAACTTGAACAATAATTCTGGTTTTTAAAGCCGATAGATTTTCTTTTTGGGCAAAATAAGCCGCTTTAGCATCTCGTTTTTGCATAGCCGCTTTTCCCCAAATATCAGCTTCCCAAGACAATTTCAACGTAGCGCTGTAATCGTCCATATAATCTTTGCTTGTAAACTGAGAACTTAGAGATCCGTTTAATGAGTTTTTTGAAAGGTACGAACGGCTTGCTCCAGCATCAAAATCAAGTGTTGGAAGTAAGGACAGCTTGGCTTGTTTGTAAGCAAGATCAAGCTGTTCCATACTTTTCATTGCAATAAGCACCTCATTATTTTTAACGAGGGCTTTTTCAATTAAATTAACCAACAAAGGATCTTTGTAATAGCTTTTCCACGGAAGCAAAACCGTGTCTCCAGTAACCGCAATATCTTCACGGTATTTTTCTGGAGCATTCAAATCTGTACGGGCATATTTCTTTCCTACTACGCACGAAGTCATAATCGTTGCAGTAAGTAAAACAATTCCGATTTTATATAGTGTTTTCATTATTATTCTTTTATGGTTTGAACTTGTACTGCAATCTTTTTTCCTGATACTTTTTCCTGTAAATATTGGAATACAATGAAAAGCAACGGAATTACAAAAATTCCCAATACAACACCGCTAAACATTCCGACAGCGGCACTCACACTTATTGATCGGTTTCCGACTGCTGTTCCTCCAGAAGCAAACATTAACGGAATCATACCTACAATAAAAGCAAGCGAAGTCATAATAATTGGTCGTAACCTTGATCTCGCTCCCTCAATTGCCGCTTCTATTATTGATGATCCGCCAAGACGTCTTTGCAAAGCAAATTCCACAATCAAAATGGCATTCTTGGCTAAAAGCCCGACGAGCATAATTAATCCGACTTGAACATAAATATTGTTGTCTAATCCAACCGCTTTAATTCCTGCAAAAGCTCCTAAAATTCCTGTTGGAATAGAAAGTAATACTGCAAGTGGCAATAAATAACTTTCGTATTGAGCAGCAAGCAGAAAGAATACAAACAATAGACATAACCCAAAAATGGCAACAGTCTGGCTTCCTCCTGCTTTTTCTTCAAGACTTAAACCTGTCCATTCGTAACTGTAATCTGCTGGAAGTTGATCTAAAACTTTTTCTAGATTCCCCATAATTTGACCGTTACTATAACCTGGCAATGCCATTGCTGTAATATTTACCGAATTATAAAGATTGTATCGATTTACCGATTCTGGTCCGTATACTTTGTGGAATTTCACAATCGATTTTACTGGAACCATTTGCATATCTGCATTTCTTACGAAAATTTCATTAAAGGCATCTTCATCCATTCTAAAAATACCATCTGCTTTTACATTCACTCTGTAAAACTTACCAAATCTCGAAAAGTCAGCCGATTGATCTCCTGCAAAATACGTTTGGATATTTCCTAAAAGCTCCTTGATATTTACGCCCATTTGACGCGCTTTGTCTTCGTCTACTTCCAATTCTAACTGCGGATAATCTGCTCTAAAAGTCGTGTAAGCATATTGCACTCCTGGTTGTTGCATAATCTGAGCGATTACTTTATCTGACATTGCTTTTAAAGTTTCTGGGCTTCTCGCCATTCTATCCTGCAAAACAATTTCTGCACCACTTGTTACACCGAAACCTTCAACTGGAGGCATTCTGAAAACCATAATCTGGCCTTCTTTAATTTTAGCCAGTTTTCCGTTTACGGCATTCATAATTTCGTCAATATCCTTAACTGCTCCTCTTTCTTTTTTAGGTTTCAATTTAATAAATCCTAAACCGTAAGCAGGGCTGGCGCTATTACTCAAAATATTAAATCCTGTAATACTCGTATTGACATCAATAGCTTCTACCGAACCTAATTCTTTTTCCATTTTTTGAATTACCGCAGTTGTACGATCCAAAGCCGTTCCTGGTGGCATTGATAAACTGTATACCATGAAACCATCATCTTCTAACGGAACGAAACTTTTTGGCGTCGACATCATCATATAAACCGCAATTGCCGTAATTCCAGCAACTAATCCAGCTGCAATCCATTTTCTTCCAATTAAAAAACGAACACCTTTGATATATCTTCCCGTTAAATTTTCGAAACTGCTATTAAATCCAACAAAAAAACGTTCTTTAAAAGTCGTTTTATGTTCGTTATTGCCATGTTTATCTCCGTGATTTTTTAACAAAAGTGCGCATAATGCAGGCGTTAACGTCAAGGCATTTACAGCCGAGATAATAATCGCAATCGCCAAAGTATAAGCAAATTGCTTATAGAAAATCCCTGAAGATCCCGTCATAAAACCAATCGGAATAAAAACCGCAGACATTACCAAAGTAATCGAGATAACTGCTCCCGTAATTTCCGCCATAGCACTATGAGTAGCTTCTTTAGCCGTAATTTCTGAATCTTCTTCCATTTTACTGTGAACGGCTTCGACAACTACAATCGCATCATCGACCACAATTCCGATTGCCAAAACCAAAGCAAAAAGTGTTAGAATATTTACGGTAAATCCGAAAACAAGCAGGAAGAAAAATGTTCCGACAATTGCCACAGGAACTGCAATCGCTGGAATAATCGTCGAGCGAATGTCTTGTAGGAAGATAAATACTACGATAAATACCAGAATAAAAGCTTCAAACAAAGTCGATTTTACCTGTCCTGTCGCTTCATCCAATCTTTCTTTGGTACTCATTACATTAACGTATTTTATACCTGGAGGAAAAGATTTAGACAATCTTTCTACTTCCTTATTGATTCCGATTTCAATATCATTGGCGTTTGAACCCGAAGTTTGTAAAATTGCCATTGTAACGGCATTTTTACTGTTCGATTTATTATCACCGCTGTACGAAATAGAACCAAATTCTACTCGTGCAACGTCTTTTAATCTTAAAACATTACTTCCGTTGTTTTTAACGACAATGTTTTCATACTGTTCTGGCTTGTTCTTTTTTCCTTTATAACGAATTACATATTCTAAAGCCGCTGAAGATTCTTCTCCTAATTTTCCAGGAGCCGATTCTAAACTCTGCTCTGCAATTGCCTGCGTAACATCTGAAGGCACTAAACCAGCATTTGCCATTTTACGAGGATCAAGCCAAACTCGCATCGAATAATCTTTCTGACCAAAAATCTGAACTTGTCCAACTCCTGGAACACGTTTCATTTGTGGAACTAAGTTGATGTTGGCATAATTCTGCAAAAACAGTTCATCATATTTATTATTATCATCTGTATACAAGTTGAAAATAACAATCATACTATTTTGCTGTTTAGAAGTCGTTAATCCCATTCGGATAACTTCTTGCGGGAGTTTTGGCGTTGCTTGCTGAACTCTGTTTTGTACGTTTACAGCAGCCTGATCTGGATCGACTCCTTGCTTAAAAATTACGCTGATAGAAAAAGATCCGTCATTACTGGCAGTAGATTTAATATACTGCATATTTTCAACACCATTAATCTGTTCTTCTAATGGCGTTACCACCGAACGAATAACGGTTTCACTATTACCTCCTGGATATGAACCGCTTACCATAACGGTTGGAGGCGAAATATCTGGGAATCTCGTTACAGATAATCTCGTAAGACCTATAATCCCCAAGATAACCAATACAATGGAAATGACTGTAGCCAAAACTGGCCTGTCTATTATTTTCTTTAACATGGAAAATGTTATTTTTTATATTAAATCGAAAAATTATTTGCTGCTAAGATTTTTTGCAGTCGTTTTTGGAACAACTTCCATACTATCATAAAGTACATCGATAGAATTAAGCGCAACTTTGTCACCAGATTTCAAACCAGATTTTACAAAGTAATTGGTTCCTGCATTTCCAGCAATTTCAATTGGAACCATCGCTACTTTGTTGCCTTCTCTTAAAACAAAAACAAAAAATTTGTCTTGTATATCTTTTACACTTGCCATCGGAATTGTAATAACAGAAGACAAATTCTTGTTCAAGACAATTCGAGCAGAACCTCCTGAACGTAATTCTTTTTTCGGATTTGGAAAAATGGCTTTTAAAGCAATTGTACCCGTTGCTCGATCTATATTTCCGCTGGCAACTTCCAATTTTCCTTTTTGGTCGTATTCGCTATCATCTGCCATAATTAAACTCACCGATTTATCTGATTTTGAATCTTTTGAAAAAGCCAAATAATCTGCTTCTGTTAGAGAGAAATACACAAATACATTGTTAATCTCAGAAAGTGTCGTTAACGGAACTGCGTCGTTTGGCGTAACTAAATTTCCAATACGATTTGGAATACGGCTAATATAGCCGCTTACAGGAGCTTTGATCAAAGAGAAATCGGCATTTAACTGAGATGATCCTAAAGCGGCTTTAGCCTGTGCTACTTGTGCAGTTGCCGCATCGTAATTTGCTTGTGCGGTTTTTAACTGCATGTCTGAAAAAACTTTTCCTTCAACCAAAGGTTTAATTTTCTCCACTTCTAGTTTTGCATTTGCCTGATTTGCCAATGCACTTTTATAAGCCGCACGACTGTTGTTTACCTGTTCTGCATAAACATCTCCTTTAATTTTAAAAAGAGATTGACCTTTGTTTACATAATCTCCTTCTTTTACATAAATAGCTTCAAGATAACCCGAAACTTGCGCTTTTATATCAACGTTTACAGTACCTTCAACAGTACCTGGATATTTTTTTTCGATATCTCTAGATGCCGAACTTGTCTGAAGAAAGTCTACTTCTGGTTTTGGAGGTGCCATTTGTGCATCTCCACTCTTTCCGCATGAAGAAAGCGAAAGGAATATTAATGAAACCGCAATCATACCAATTGCTTGATTATTTTTAAAAAACTGTTTTGTCATTTTACTTTTCATTTTAAATGAATTACCTCAAATTTGGCAGCAAAATAACAGCTGAAAACAGCATTTTTAAGGAAGAAAGTTACCCAAACGGCATTTTTTGATACTGAAACGGAAGTTTTTTTTTTAAAGGTTCTAAGGTTCTGAGATGCTAAGATTCTAAGTTTTTTTTCCGCCACGACACGAGCGATAGCGAACAGGCGAAGCAATTCACGAATTTTATTTAATTAAAATTCTTGTGTAAAAACTGGCGATAGGATTTCTCGAATTTTTATCAGTAAAAATCATAAAACACAAAGTTTGTCATTTCGAGGAACGAGACCCGAGCGATAGCGAATAGGCGTATCAAATCTCCGTGAGAAACTCTACAAAGATTGGTAATAGATTGTGGAGCTACTTACGGAGATTTCACCCTAAGGTCGAAATGACAAACTAGACCACAAAGAATAGAAATTCAAGAAAAAACTTTGCAACTTTGTAACTTTGTAACTAAACCTTAGAACCTTAGCATCTCAGAACCTTAACACCTTTCCTAGCGATCCATCCACTGTTTAAACAAAGGCGTTTTTTCCCTACTAATGATTACTTCGCGTTCAGGATCTCGTTTTAATTGGATTTTCAATTTTGCGTTAAAGTAGTTCGTAATAGATTTGATGCTTTCTGCGCGAATAAAAAACTGGCGGTTGGCGCGAAAAAAGATATTTGGATCTAATTCCTGCTCTAATTCTTCCATTGTTTGCGGAATCGAAATAATTACACCCGATTTAAGAAATAAATTACTGGTTTTAAATTCAGAATAAATAAAGTCAATCTCTGAAACATCAACGCTTTTATAACCGTCACGATACGTAACTAAAAAACGCATTCTAAATACTGGTTTCTGAATAAGTTCTTTTAGAATTCCAGTAATATTGGTATAATTTGTTTCAGTTGTATTTAGAGATTTGAATTTCGTTAAAGCATGTTCCAATTCGTTTTTTTCGATTGGTTTCATCAAATAATCGATGCTGTTTACCTTAAAGGCTCGAATTGCATATTCATCATAAGCCGTAGTAAAAATTACAGGACAAGTGATATTCACTTCATCAAAAATGGCAAAACTTAGTCCGTCTGCCAAACGAATATCCATGGTAATTAAATCAGGAGTTGGATTTGAATTTAGCCATGCTACCGTATCTACAACAGTATCAATAATGCCTAAAATTTCACAATTTGGTTCTAGCTCTTCAAGCAGTCTTTTTAAACGGCTTGCATTGATACTTTCATCTTCTACAATTAAAATTTTCATAACTCTTAAATTAATGGAAGACGTACCTCATAATAGCCGTTTGATTCACTAAAACTCGGCATTTTTTGAGATAAAATTTTATAGCGGAATTCAATATTTTTATTTCCAATTCCAGTTGAAATCAGACTTTTTCCAGCAGTTTGCTGCAATTTATTTCTAACAATAATATCGCCTGAATCGGACAAAATAGATATTGTTAGCGGATTTGCTAAAGTTGCCATATTATGTTTTACAGCATTTTCTACCAGTAATTGCAGTGTTAATGGCGGTAAATGAAGCGCAAATGCAGAAGAATCAATCTCAATTTTCAAATCTATTTTTTCGCCAAGTCGTTTCTTCAACAAATAGAAATAAGCATTTAGAAACTCTATTTCTTCTTTTACCGTGATTGTATCTTTATTCGAATTTGAAATCATATAACGATATACTCTCGTTATATTTTCTAAAAAAGAAGCCGCTTCTTTTTGGTCTTCATAAATCAATTCTGTAAGTGTACTGAAATTGTTGAACACAAAATGCGGATCTAATTGCATTTTTAAAGATTCTAATTTTGAACGTGTAACCGCTTCCTGAAGTTCTGAAGCTTTAATTTTTAATTCGGCAGTTTCAATAGCATTTAAACGCCATCTGTTTAGCAGAAATATTCCCGTATGAATAGCGCTGATGAAAAGCGAAATAATGGCAGCCATAATTTTAGACTGCCAAATCGTAACTAAGTCATTTTCTTCTAATGCTGTGCAAGGATATAGATAATCCCAAAGCCAAGAAAAAAAATAGTTTAGAAGCATATTTCCGGCAATTAGGCAAATAAACTGTGCTATTGCCCTAAAAACGGGATTTTGTTCCCAACTGATGTAGTAATTTAATTTTCTGCCTACAAAAAGTGTCAGTTCAGTAAGTATGGAACAATATAGTAAAATGATAAAAATATCGAAGCTTTGATCTAAATCGAGCAAACCTTCTTCTTCAAAATTTCTATACGGATTTAGAAAATAATACGAAGATAAGTACACCAAAAAAACAGCCGGAATTACGATAACTCTGTAATATTTATAGAAAAAATTCTTCCCTGACCTTTTATTTTGGCTCCCTAAACCCATTTATTTATTTTAAATAGAATATTTTGGCATTGCTTAGTGCGCTACCAAAACATTCTCTTTTTCTGTATTTGCTATTTTTTGTTCTACAGATTTTCTTTCGCGCATTACACCCCATTTCAAACAAGTTGCACCCCAAGAAAATCCTGCGCCAAAAGTAGTAATCAATAAATTTTGACCTTCTTTAAAATCGTCTTTAAAGTCCCATAAACACAACGGAACTGTTGCAGATGTTGTGTTTCCGTAACGGTCAATATTTACCTTAACTTTTTCAAAATCAATATTTAAACTTTCGCTTACAGCGGTAATAATTCTCAGATTTGCTTGATGCGGAACTACCCAGTCAATTTTATCTGATTCTAAATCATTTTTTACCAAAGCATCTTGCGAAACCTGACTCATTGCAGAAACGGCTCTTTTAAATACAAAAGCACCGTCTTGTTTTAAATAATGTGTCCTGTGTAAAAGACTCTGCATAGAAGTTGGATTTCTAGAACCTCCCGCTGGTACAGCAAGAGAAGAAACTCCACTTCCGTCTGTTTTTAAAATTGTTTTCATTAATCCGTAATCAGATTCTGTTTTTTCTAACAAAACAGCTCCTGCTCCATCTCCGAAAAGAATACAAGTATTACGGTCTTCATAATCTACGATAGAACTCATTTTATCTGCTCCAACGATAATTAACTTTTTGTAGCGTCCGCTTTCGATCATGTTTGCTCCCATTTCTAGAGCATATAAAAAACCGCTGCAAGCCGCATTCATGTCAATTCCAAAAGCATTTGTAAGTCCGCTTTTTTCGCAGACAATACTTGCTGTTGGCGCTAAAATGTGATCTGGTGTTGCTGTTGCTACAAGCAAAGCTTCAATTTCGCCACGATCAACATTATAATTTTCGATCAGATTTTCAATTGCAGCTGCGGCAAGATCAGATGTTGCCGTTTCGTCGTCTGCAATTCTACGTTCTCTAATTCCAGTTCTTTTGATGATCCATTCTTCTGATGTATCTACAGTTTCTGAAATCTTTTTATTGGTTAGGATAGATGGCGGTACGAAACCACCTATAGCTGTAATTACTGCGCTCATTTGTTTTTGTTTTTTTTAAGCTTTGTACTCTTATTACCCAATGCTTAACACTTTCATTATTCTTTTGAAAGTTCTTCGGAATAATAATCAAAAAAATTCCTTAGAACAGACATCGAAAACAATAATAGTTATCGTAAAAAGTTCATTTAATCTTCTGACATTAACCTTTTTGAGAAAAATTTAAAACCTGAACAAACTAACTACTATAAAAAATTATAATTAAAATGAATTAAAAATCTACACAAAGTGTTTTCTCGGTATTCCTTGGTATAAACCTTTTAATTGATTTTATTTTTAAAATCTTATAATGCTGTTTCAGTTTGTAGATTATTCCCAATTACAGCTGTTGTCATTTTAATAAAAAAACTATCTGCATTAAGTTTTAGAGCGTCACAAAATTAATTTAAAAAAATCTGAAACAAGCAGGTAATTAAAAATAATTAACAAAACTGCTCAAAATGTTAAAATATAATTTTTATATCCGACAACAAACATTAAAAAATTATAGAATCCCTAAAATCAAAAATATTTTCTTTATGATTTCTTTTACTAAAACTTTTTCAAAAAAACCTTGCAATTTTTATGTGTCCTTTTTAAAATAACCTCAATTTTTAATAATTTGGAAATGACAATAACGGAATATCCAGACCTGCTGCTAAAATTCTAGTCTTACTTCTATGAACCAGAGAATCCCAAAAACCATACTTTTGAGGCACCATAATTAACAAATCTGCTTCGTAATTTTTAATTTCCTTTCTAATTTCGTCAATAACTGCGTTAGATCTTACTGTTTTATAAAGATATTTGACATCTTCAAACTCTTTTTCGATATTAGAATTCATTAAAATTCTATGCTGTTCTTCTTTTAAATCATCCAGTTTTTCATCTACACTAAAAAATTCAATTTCCGCTCCAAAATCTCCAAGAGCATTTTTAATCCAGCTGAATCTTTTTATTGCAGAAAAGCTCAAACTATCGCAGGCATATAATACCTTTTTTATACTTAAAAAACGTGCTTTTTCTGGAACTGCCAATACTGGAACATGCAGGTTTTTTATTGCAGATGTTGTAGAATTTCCTAATAATTCTTGTTCAAAAGACCGTTCTGCCATTCCCATTACTACTACATCTGCTTTTGTATTTTCAATAATTTTAGGAAGTTCATCTTCTAAAAAAGAATAAGTGCAAATTGATTCTGTTTGAATCTTAAACATTTCGGCAGTCTGTTGCGCTAAATTTTCTAATCTAGAAATCGCCTTTTCTATCTGTTTCTGCATGGCATCGGCAGTAATATGCGAATTTGCACTGTGAACACTTAAAGAAAATGAATTAAATAAAACAAGTTTTGCTCCAGTAGCCTTTGCTAGTCCCGCAGCATATGTAACGGCATTGTTTGCAATCGCTGAAAAATTGGTTGCAGCAATTATAGTTAGTGGTGACGTCATAAAATTGTCATTAAGCATTAATCCTGCAAAATTCCTCAATTAATCAGCATAAGCTCTTTTAAAATCACCGAAGTAACATTATTTACTTCTCAACCGTAAATTATAGTTTCTGAAAAAAAGTGGCTTATTTTCGAACAAGAAATTTATAAATGGTTTGAGAAGTAAAAATTTCATTAGGATGCAAAACTGTATTTGGAAAAGAAGGCGTATTGATCGAGTTTGGATAATGCATTGTTTCTAAGCAAAATGCACCATTTTTTGTGTAAGGAATGTTGTTGCGTCCTTTCACTTTTTCGCTCAGCCAATTTCCAGAATAAAATACAACACCTGGCTCAGTTGTGTAAACTTCCAATTCACGACCACTTAAAGGTTCGAAAGCTTTAGCAGCGAGAGCTAATTTACCGGTTTGATTTCGTAAAACAAAAGTGACATCGTATCCATTTGTGTATTGCTGCACTTTTTCTATCTCTTTCCCAATCATTTTAGGAGAAGTAAAATCAAAAGGCGTTTGTTTTACATTCAGGATTTTTCCCGTAGGCATACTGCCATCTTTAAACTCCAAAAACTGATCGGCAAACACGGTTAATTCTGTGTTTAATGCTTTCGTTTCTTTTCCGCCAGAAAGATTGAAATAAGTATGATTAGTTAGAACTAAAGGCGTTGCTTTATCTGTAGTTGCTTTATAATCAATAACCAAATCATTATTATTTTTGAGCGTAAACGTTACCGAAACAGACAAATTACCTGGAAAACCTTCCTCTCCGTCTTTACTTAAATATGTCATTTCGACTGCTGGTTCATTCTTTTTTGAAATTTCTCTGGATTTCCAAACATGTTTATCAAAACCATTTACCCCGCCATGAATATCTGAAGAAAGTGTAAATTCTTTTCCATCAAGTTTGAATTTCTTATCTGATATGCGATTAGCAACACGACCAACCGTAGAACCCATCAAAGAGTTGTCATTGCTTGCATATTGCGAAAGTGAATCGAAACCAAGTACGACACTGCTCATTTTTCCATCTTTATCTGGTGTGACAATATTTGTAATTGCCGCTCCATAAGTAATTAATTGAACCTGCATTCCGGTTTTATTTTGTAACGTGTATTGAAAAACATCTTCTCCGCTAACTTGTCCTATCATTTCTTTATTGATGGACATTTTTTTAGCCGAATTTTTATTTTGAGCCAATATATTTTCAGTTAAGCCGAATAACATTAAAAATGACAAACTTATACTTAATTGCAATTTGTTCATGATTTTAAATTTTGTTTTTTACTTCTAAAATTATTTCAATTTTGACAAATCGTACTCTTTTTCAAGATGTGCAAATCGAGCCAAGATTTCAAGCATTCCGCCATGTTCTACTAAATTATAAACACCGTTATCTGCTTCAAATAATCCTTTTTGGTTTTTATTTTCCTTAATCGCATTATCCAAACATTTTTTAAATCCTGAAATGTATTTTAGATCTTTATTGTATTTTAAAAGATGCATATAACCACGAAGTAAAACAGCATTAAACCAATATCCGTCTCTAAATTTTCCGCTTTTATAAAAATAGTCTAAAGAACTCTCTGCCATTTTATTTGCTTTTTCAAGATACTTTTTGTCTCCCGTCAATTCGTATAAATAGACACTCGACTGCAGCATAGTTCCTGTATTATAAGAAAATATAGCTTCACCAATACTTCCATCTTTTACTTTAATATTATCGTAAAATAAACCTGTAGGAGTTTGTAGTTTTTGAGTTGTCCAATCGTAAATCTTTATCGCATTTTCAAGGTATTTTTTGTCCTTTGTGCCTTTGTACATTTTTAAGGCAACAATAATTCCAGGCCCGTTTGAACAAGTATTTTTAGTTTCAAAATCATTTTCTCTCCAGTACAATCCGCCTCCAAGCGCATTGTCTGATGCCGTCATCATGAAATCATACATTGACTTTCCTAGATCAAAATAAGATTTCTTACCTGTTCTTTCGTAAATATCCAAAGCTGTTATTCCAATCCATTGGTTGTCATCATAATATCGCTGACCTTTGCTCAATTTTACAATATATTCACCATAACCTGGTTTCGGTGGCGAAGGATCATAATAAGGTTGCATGCTATTGAAAATGCCATCGACTAAGTTCGCCTTTTTGTCTACTTTTTCAATTTCGTTAGAAGCTTCAAACATCGCGCAAAGTGCCCACAACCAACTGTATTCTCTTTTATGTCCAAATTTCGTTTCTCTTTTTGCCGGATCTAAATCCACAAAATAATAACCAGAAGCCTTATCATGAAAATTACTTTCAATAGCTACATTCAGACTTTCCATCTCTTTTTTATAAAAATCGTTTTTTGACTTTTCACTTCTTTTTATAAATGAAAAACTCGAGAACAATACTATTGCTGCAAAAAGTAGAATACTTCGTTTTCTTTTATTCATAATCTAATTATTTATATTTTATATTTTTTTTCTATTGGAATTAATCTTGTTTGAATATGGTGCTCTGAAGTTCTTCTAACGATTTTCCTTTTGTCTCAGGCATCATAAAAAGTACAAAAAGCAATTGCAGAATCATCATTACTGTAAAAATCAAAAATACAGTTCCAGCCCCAATTGTTGAAAATAAAAACGGGATCATAGACGGAATAATTGCTGCCAAAACCCAATGCGTAGACGATCCAAATGCTTGACCGCTAGCTCTCAAATGATTTGGGAAAATTTCTGAAATAAAAACCCAAATTACAGCTCCTTGCCCAATTGCATGTGAAGCAATAAATAAAAATAAGAAAAGTGGCACTTGTATGCCTTGCCATTTTAAGAAAAAAGCAAGAGATACTAATCCTAAAGAAATAATATAACCAATTGATCCTATAATCATTAAAACCTTTCGTCCTAATACATCAATCAAAAAAACACCAATTAGTGTAAATACTAAATTTGTAATTCCGATTCCAACACTACTCATTAATGCCGCACTTTCTTCTAAGCCTGCTTCGGCAAAAATTCTTGGCGCGTAATATAAAAAGGCATTTATTCCTGAAAATTGATTAAACAAAGCAATTAAAAATGCCAACAAAATCGGAAATCTATATTTTTTTAAAAAGATGGTTTCTTTTTTTTCCTCTTCATTTTCATTTCCTGAAAAATGCATTTCCTGCATTAAATTTTCAATTTTTGCATTTGGATCTATTTTCTTTAAAACCGATTCTGCTTCTGAAAATTTGGATTGCGATATTAGCCATCTTGGACTTTCTGGTATTGTAAAAACAATTAATGTGTAAAAAAATGCAGGAAAAGCCATTATTCCAAGCATCCATCGCCAAGCATTTTCTCCAGCATCTTTTAGTAAATAATTAGAAAGAAAAGCCATTAAAATTCCCAAAACAATATTAAATTGATATAGAGAAACCAATCTGCCTCGATCTTTTGGAGGAGAAATTTCAGAAACATACGCTGGAGCAGCAATAGTCGAAGCACCAATTCCGAGTCCGCCTAGAAAACGGAAAAAAGCAAAAATCCACGGATTGTTTGCCAATGATGAACCAATCGCAGAAGCTAAAAACAAAATTCCTATCCAAATCAGTGTTTTCTTTCTCCCAAGTTTATTGGTTAGAATTCCTCCAAAAATAGCTCCAGCAACAGTTCCCCACAATGCCATCGCCATTACAACAGCACCGTGAAAGGCATCTGAACTATGCCATAATTCTTGAAGTTTTTTGTCTGCACCCGAAATAACTACGGTATCAAAACCAAATAAAAAGCCTGCCAATGCGGCCGTAATTGCCCATAATAATATTTTATTCATATAATGATTATTTACTTTTTAATTCTAAATGAATATTTTCCTGATTTTAGCTGAATCACCTTATACAATCCTTCATCACTTATTTTTATATCTTTTGAATTGCAAGAAAAAATGCTGTTTTTTTCTAAATAAAAACTCGCATTTGAGTTTGGCGGTACAACTACTTTGTATGCTATTTTATTTCTTTTTCGTTTCCAGTTCGAAACAATTTTACCGTAAGGAGATAAGTGTTCCGATTCAAAAAAATCAAGTCCGTTTACAAAATTTGGTTTTAAAATAATATGCTTAAAACCCGGTGCATTTTCATCTGGAAAAATTCCGCCTAAACCTTTGTACATCCATGCACCAATTTCTCCAAACATAATATGATTCAAGGAAGCATCATTTTTCTCCACATGTAGCGGCCAGTTTTCATACAAAGTGGTAGCTCCATTTTTGATCCAATAACCCCAAGACGGAAAATCTTCCTGAGAAGCGATTTTATACGCAGCATCGGCATACCCGTTTTCGCTTAATGCATTGAGTAAAGCCTTTGTCCCCAGCAAACCAACATCCAAATGAAAATTAGTTTCTTGCACTTTTTTATATAAATTATCGGCTACTTTTTGTTTGAATTCATCAGGAACCAATCCCCAATATAATGAACCAGATAATTCGGTTTGTGTTCCGCTAGCATACAAGTTTGTTGAGGGATTAAAAAACTGATTATTGAATGCTTTTTTAATTTTTTCTGCTAATTTAAAATAATGTTCTGCGTCGCCTGTTTTACCGAATAATTTGGCTGTTTTAGCTAAAATCAACACATCTGCATAATAATACATTGTCGAAGTGAGCGGTTTTGAACTTTGAGTTTTAACAGGAACCCAATCGCCTAATCCCCAATCTGTTATACCCGTTTTATATTTCTGATCGATCAAATCCACATATTTTTTTATGTTCGGATACATTTTATGCAGCAAACTGCTATCTCCATAAAACTCATATATTTTCCACGGAATTATAGCAATCGAACTCGTCCAATCTGGTCCAGTTGCAAATTCATATCCAAAAGCTCCCGGATTTGGAACAATGTTTGAAATTCCACCATCTGGCTGTTGCTCGTCTTGATGATCTGCAAGCCATTTTTCGTAAATCGTAATGCCGTCAAAATTGTATAAACCCGTTTCGACGTTGATTTGTGCATCTCCTGTCCATCCATTTTTTTCGCGTTGCGGACAATCAGTCGGATAACCAAATAAATTCGCCAGATAACTGCTGTTTGTGGCTTCCCAAATTTTATTAAAAACTGGATTCGAAGTTTTAATTTTTCCGACAGCAGGAACGTCGCTGTGCATTTCGAGAGCCAAAAGAGAATCTTCATTTAATTTAAAAGGCTGGCTTGAAGTTACTTCTACAAATTGAAAACCTTTATAATTAAACTTTGGAGAAAAGGTTTCAATGCCATTTCCTTTTGCAATAAAAATATCCGTCTGAAAAGGATCTGAATTATCGGTTGGACGATAATGCAAGTCAATATTAGAAAGATCAACCATTCCGTTTGCATACAAACGTTCTGCATGTTTTATTCTAAAAACTGCTCCTGCAGATGCATTTTTTATTGAAAAACGAACTGTTCCCGCAATATTTTTAGGAAATGTAAAAACCGTTAAAGTATCATTTACCCGATTAATCTTAGTCGGTTTTAATTGAGCAGTTACGCGAATAGGATGCAATTGCTGCGAAACTAAATTGGATGATGGCGCTTTTACAACTGTAGATTTATCCCAATTGCTGTCATCAAAATCAGGTTTGTTCCAATCGCTGATTTCTTTGCGAGCATCATAATGTTCGCCTGTGTAAATGCTGTTAAAAATTACAGGACTATCTGTTGTTTTCCAAGTTTCATCTGTCGTTATGGTTTCTGTAGTATTATCCGAATAGGTAATTCTGATGTTTACCAAACAACGCGGACGATTTCTCCAAATCGCTTTATCAAATTTCCAAACGGCGGTCGATTGATGGTTGTACCAGCCATTTCCTAACAAAATTCCGAAAGCGTTTTTTCCCTTTTGTAAATGCGATGTTATGTCTAAAGTCGCATACAAATTTCGGCTGTCAAATTTTGTAATCATCGGATCAAGTAATCTATTTCCAACTTTTTTGCCATTCACATAAAACTCATACAATCCTGCTGCTGCAACATACGCACAAGCCGATTTTATCGTTTTTGCTGTTGAAATTTCCTTTCTGAAATAAGGCGCTGGTTTATAATTCATATCATGAGAATCTGAAATCCAACTTCCCTTCCAATCAGCAGAATTGAACATAGCGGTTTCAAAACGTTGAATTTTTGAAATTGCTGCTTTTTGATTTTGGTTCCAAACTTTTACTCTCCAGAAATAAGTGGTAAAAGATTGAAGAGATTCACCTTTATACGAAACTAAAATATCTGATGAAATTACTTTTCCGGTATTCCAAACCGTTGCTTTTTCTTTGCTTAAAGCGATTGAATCTGTCCCAATTTCTATTTGATATGCAGTTTGATAACTATTCTTTTTATTGCCATTTAATTGCCAAGAAAGTCTCGGTTCTCGAACATCAATTCCTAAAGGATTTGCCAAATGTTCGCATTTAAGATTTACTGGAATTTGCGCATAACTACTGAAACTCATTAATAGAAAAAGTAAAAAAAGCTGTTTTGTTTTAGTATTTTTTTGATTCTGTATAATCATTAGATTTTCTATTTATTTTAGAATTTAAATCTCTTCTAAAACGGCAGCCCAACCGCCATTTCTAACCATTTTGATTTCGATGCTTTCACCCGATTTTATCTCGAAATTCTTTTTTCTGTAATCCATTGCCTGATAACCCGCGTTGATTCCGTCTTCGAATGAAGTTACTTTATAGGATTTTCCATTCTTTAAAAAATTAAGATTCAATTTGAATTTTCGTTCTTTTTCGGCATTGTTCGTAATTCCGCCAATAAACCATTTTGAACCTTTTCTTTTGGCAACGATTGCGTATTGCCCTGTTTTCGCTTCCAAAGCAATTGTTTCATCCCAAGTTGTGGGAACAGAAGTAATGAATTCTGTACATTCTTTTTCACGATAATAAAGCGTTGGATTATCGGCTAACATTTGCAGACCACTTTCAAAAACAACAAATAATGCCATTTGATAAGCTCTAGTTCCAATACTTGCAGAATTAGGACGTTCAGATCGGTAAACTTCTGGCTGCATGCTAATCATTGCTCCAGGCGTATAATCCATTGGTCCAACGGCATTACGCATAAAAGGAAAATACACACTATTATCAGGTTTACAACCGTCCATTTGTTCCATTCCTCGTACACCTTCGTACGAAATTAAATTTGGGTATTTATATTCTAATCCCGATGGTTTAAATGCGCCATGAAAATCTACAAATATTTGATTTTTAGCCGCTTCTTTTACCACTTTTTCGTAGTAATTGACCATTACCTGATCACTTCTATCCATGAAATCAATTTTTACTCCGGCAATTCCCCAGTCTTTAAAAGTTTTAAAAAGCTCCATGTTTTTGTCGACCGTAAGCCAAGTCAGCCATAAAACAATGCCGACATTTTTTTCTTTTCCATAACGAATAAGTTCATGAACATCTACATCTGGATTTGGCGAATACGGATCTGTTGTAGTTTTTGCCCAACCTTCATCCATAATAATATATTTGATGCCAAATTTGGAAGCAAAATCAATATAATATTTATAGGTATTCAAATTATAACCTGAAACAAAATTGACATCTGGACCATAAGGAGTTGCGCCGTTCCACCATTCCCAACTCGCTTGTCCGGGTTTAATCCATGAAGTATCTTTTATTTCGCTTTTTGGAGCTAATTTTAAAGTCATGGTATTCTGAATAAGCTCTTTGTCGTTTTTGGTAATAACAAAATAACGCCAAGGAAAATTTCGAGTTCCAGAAGTTTTGGCAATGTAATCGGCTTCTTTTAAAACCTTTAAACTTCTGTCGCCATCGGGTCCAAAATCTAAAGGTGTTTTTGGAAATATAGATTCAGCGCCAGTTCCAGTTCCTTTTAAAAACATTCCTGGATAATCAGACAAATCAGATTCGCTGATTAAGATTTTATACTGTTTTTTAGAATCGACTAAAATGGGAAGTGTAGACATTTTGGATGATGAAGTCCATTCGCTTGAATTTATATGTGAATATTCTTCTTCGCTTGAGGTTTTAAAATTTCCTGTTTGCTGTAAGTGAACGAAATAATTTGTTGGAAAATTGATCGAGAAATCTTCATTCAACACTTCAATTTCTCCTTTTTTAGAAGTAATAAAACGATAGGCAATTCCTTCATCAAAAGCTCGAAATTCAACAGAATAATTTCCTTTAAAATTTAAAAGCAAATAATTGTACGAATTGGAAACAGATGAAAATTTAAGCGGAATCGCAGGCTTAATAACTTCATTAATTTTCCCTGTTTTGCTGTTTACCAATTTTGGATTTAAGCCTAAATTTTCATTTTTCAAAACTAAACCTAAATGATTTTTTTCAGTTAAAGTTTCATTTTCTGCCGAAACAGCATAATATATTTTATCTCCTAAATTGATTGAAACTTTTATTTCGCCATTTGGAGAACTGACTTCAAAATTTGTTTTTTGTGAATAGGAATTGTAACCTCCTAAAAGCAAAAATAAACAGATGAATACTTTTATATTTTTCATGTAAAACCGTTTTTATATGAATAACGTCCCAAAAAATGGGACGCTATTATAGATTGAATTATTTTGTTTGAAGCTGAATTTCGCCTCCGTTTTTAAATAAATCGTGAGAAATGAAATAACTATTAATTTTAGAACCGTTTACTTTTATAGACTCTAAATCTCTTTTTCCGTTAGGATTTTTTATCGTTACTTTTTTTCCTTGCGGAGTTGTCCACGAAACTTCTTTAAAAAGAGGAACCGTCACTATATATTCTGGATCAGCTGGCGATAAAGGATACAATCCTAAAGCTCCAAAAACATACCAAGATGACATTTCTCCAGCATCGTCCATGCCGCTCATCGCTAATTTTTCTGGACCGATTCCGTACATCGTATCTAAAATCTCATCGATTACTTTTTGCGATTTTTCAGGTTTATTTATAAAATAATACGAAAATGGCGCTTCATGATCCGGCTGGTTTCCATGACAATATTGTCCGATAAAACCAGAAATATTCCAAGCAATATAATTTGGGTTCCAAGGTTTTGTAAAGAACTCGTCTAGTTTGGCTTCAAAAGGTTTTTCTCCACCATATAATTTCACTAAACCTGGCATATCGTGCGGTACAAAAAACGAAAGTTGCCATGCATTTGCTTCTCTGTACATATACTCATAATATGGAAATTCAGGATTAAATGGTGTTATCCAGTTGCCGTTTGCCAATCTTCCTCTCATAAAAGTAGATTCTTTATCAAAAACATTGGCGTAATTTTTAGAGCGTTTTGTCAAATCATTATAATGTTCGGTGTCTTTTAATTCTTTAGCCAACAAAGCCAGTGCGTGATCATCATAAGAATATTCGAGCGTTTTTGTTACCGCAGCATTTGCTACAGTTTCTACTTTTGGATCCTTAATATCTTGTTCTGGAACATATCCTTTTGCAATATATTCTGCGATGTGAGGTCTTGTTCCGCCTTCTTTGTAAGCGTTATTTAATAATAATTCATACGCTTTTTTAACATCGTAATTTCTGATTCCTCGCATATAAGATCCTGCAATAAATGACGCTGCGTGATCGCCGTGAAAAAACGTCGGAATAAAACCTTTTATTTCTCCTTCATTAATAATCGAACTAATAACATCGGCTGTAACATCTGGAGAAAAAATACTCAATAAAACCAATTTATTTCTGTAATCATCCCATAATGAAGGAAGTGTGTAATAACGATAATTTTCTTTACGAACTTTTCCCGCTTCGTCTGTAAATTGTCCATTTACGTCGCTTCTTAAAGCTGGCCATAAAAATGAGCGGTAAAGCATGCTGTAAAACATTACATTTTGTTCGTCAGTTCCACCTTTTACTTGAATTTTAGAAAGTAGTTTTTCCCATTCTGAACTTCCTTCTTCAAAAACTTTTGTCAGGGTTTTATCTCCAACTTCTGCTTTTAGGTTTTCAATTGCATTTTCAACACTTACAAACGATAAGGCAATTTTTACAGTAACCGGTTTGTTGTCTCCGTCTTTGATATTTACCAAAGTATAACCGCCGCTTTTAGCAATATCTTTAGTATCTAATTTTTCAATTGGACTGCTTAAAGTTGCATAAAAATATATTTTTTCTCCTCCAGTTCTTTGAAAACCGCTTACGGCATTTACACCTTCTTGCTTAATCTGCCAATCGTCTACATGATTGTTTGCTTTTCCTAAATCAAAAAGCACTTTTCTGCTTTTGTTGTTTTTGAAAGTATATTCGTGAATACCGCAACGTAAGGTTGAAGTCAGTTTTACTTGAACATTATAATCTTTTAAAAATACTTCATAATACGCTGGACTTGCTTTCTCTTGATCATGACTGAAAGAAGATTTATACGGAAATGAAGCTCCATCAGAAACTGGCAACAACGGAATGTGGCATAAATTCCAATGTCCTTTATTGGTGTGCGTAAAGCCTAAAATTTCGGTATCTTCATATTCGTAACCTGCACCAGATCTGTATTTTGTCATCGGACTTAACTGTACCATCGCATTTGGAACCGAAGAACCCGGAAAAACCAAACCTGCCCAAACGCGCATATCCTTTGGAGGTGTGTAACCAATGATTTTGGTGTCCAACAAAGGCGCTGTTCCAATAAATGGATTTACCAAAGCGGTGTATTTTCCTTTTGCAAGGCCTCCGCCTGATTTTTGAGCAATAGTTGTGAGGCTCGCCATAGACATTGTTAATGTCGCGAGTATTATTTTCTTTCTTAATTTCATAATTTAAAAAATTAAAATCGGTTACAAGTTATAACTCAAGCAGCTTGGGATTGGTTTTGTACGTATCCCACAAAAGCTCTCCAAATAATGTGTTTGTCCAAGCAAACCAAGATCTGGTAAAATTCTTAGCATCATCTTTGTGGAAAGATTCGTGCATAAATCCGGTATCTCCGTGAGAAGCTTTTAACATTCTGATACAATCTTTAATTTCGTTTGCATCTGAAGTCGTGTACGCTCTCATAACCAATGACATTGGCCAAATCATATCCATTCCAACGTGCGGTCCGCCAACTCCTTCAGCCACTTTTCCTTTAAAGAAAAACGGATTATCTTCTGAAAGAACAAATTTTCTAGTATTTTGATAAATTGGATCTTTTACATCTATTGCATCTAAATACGGAAGGCTCAATAAACTCGGAACGTTAGAATCATCCATCAATAAATGACCACCAAATCCGTCTACTTCAAATGCGTAAATGTCTCCGTGTTTTGGGTGTTTTACAATTGCATGTTCTTTAATCGCTTTTGAAACTTCATCTGCTAAAGCTTTTAATTCTTTTGCCGTTGCAGTATCTTTTTTAATCGCTTCTAACATTTCTGCCGCCTGATTCATACTGGCTACAATGAAAAAATTGGAAGGAATTAGGAAAGAAAAAACAGTCGCATCGTCACTTGGTCTAAACGCTGAACAAACTAATCCCACAGGTTTTACAGGATATCCGTAACCTTTTAAAGGTCTTGTATCGGTTGCAAATTGTGTTGTTCTCTGGAAAGTGTATGGATTTTTACCATTTTTTTGCTGCTGATCTCTAAAAACCTTTAAAGTGATTTTAATCGCTTTTACCCAATTTTCATCAAAAGGAGAAACGTCTTTGGTATTTTTCCAATAATTATAAGCCAATCTAATTGGATAGCAAAGTGAATCGATTTCATATTTTCTTTCGTGAACACCTGGTTTCATATCCGTATGATCAGTTGTCCACTCACCTTTTTTGTTTGGATCGTTGTAAAATGCATTCGCATACGGATCTTTCAAAATATATTCTGTCTGTCTGTTGATAACTCCAGCAATCAGATTTTTTAATTTTTCATCTTTTCCTGCAAAAGCCATATACGGCCAAACTTGTGCAGAACTGTCACGTAGCCACATCGCATCAATATCACCTGTGATTACATACGTATCTGGACGTCCATTTTTTTGAGAATACGTTACAGTCGTATCCAACGTGTTTGGGAAACAGTTGTTGAACAGCCATCCTAACTCTTTATCTTTTACATTTTTTTGAAATTCAGCAATTGTTTTTTCAATAAACTCACTTTCAAAATTTCTTTTGTTTTTGGGAACTCTGACAATTGGAAAATCCTTAACAGCAGCTTTTGTTCCAGCCACTATTTCTAGAGGATCAATAAGGGCTAAACTGCTAAATAAAACGGTGTTTTGGATAAATTTTCTTCTTTGCATAATGATATATTTTAAATTTTGAAGGCAAGAACCTCCATTTATTCTTTTTTTATTCGTTTGATAAAGAGTATGGAAAATCTTCTTTATTGATTCCTCTTTTCTTATTTGGTTCCGATGACATATCAAAATCTAATGTCGCGCCTTTCATTAATTCAGAATGGCTTAACCAGTTTTTAGTGTAAACTTTTCCATTCAATTTCATGTTTTGAATGTATCGATTCTGGTCGCTATTTTCTGTAGAATTAATTGTAATTGATTTTCCATTTTCTAATTGAAGCGTTACTTTTTTAAACAATGGCGCACCAATAACATATTGATCTGAAGCAGGAGTTACAGGGTAAAATCCTAAAGAAGAGAAAACATACCAAGCCGAAGTTTGTCCGTTGTCTTCGTCGCCGCAATAACCGTCTGGCGTTGCGTGATACATTCTATTCATGGTTTCTCTTACCCAATATTGTGCTTTCCAAGGTTCTCCTGCATAATTATACAAATAAATCATGTGCTGAATCGGCTGATTTCCATGTGCATATTGTCCCATATTGGCAATCTGCATTTCTCTCATTTCGTGAATTACACCGCCTTTAAAATCTTTTGTAGCAAAAACGGGAGGCGATGAGAAAACTTTATCCAATTGAGAAACAAACGTTTCTTTTCCGCCCATTAAATTAACCAAACCTTGCACATCGTGAAAAACAGACCATGAATAATGCCAGCTGTTTCCTTCTGTAAATCCGTTAAACCATTGAAAAGGATCAAAAGGTTCCATAAATTTTCCGTCTTTATTTTTTGGACGCATCAAATTGTATTTCGGATCGAAAAGGTTTTTATAGTTTAAACTTCTCTTTTTGTACAAATCAATTTCTGATTGTGGTTTATTTAATGCTTTCGCTAATTGATAAATCGCAAAATCGTCGTAAGCATATTCTAAAGTTCTCGCGGCGCTTTCATTAACCTCATCATTTGGAACATAACCTAAAGCATTATAAGAATTAGCCGCTGCACGACCAACTGCTTTCATCGGACCAGCATTGTTTGCTCCGTGAATTAAAGCTTTGTACAAATTCTCAATATCGTAGCTTTTTACTTTTCCGCTTTTTAAATATGCTTCAGAAACGATCGATGCCGAATTATTTCCAACCATAATATCGCGCAAACCTGGACTTGACCATTCTGGAAGCCAGCCACTTTCGTTAAACGCATTTGATAAACCTTCTTGCATTTGCGTATTCAATTCTGGATACATTAAATTTAAAAAAGGATATAAAGCTCTAAAAGTGTCCCAAAAACCAGTATCAGCAAACATATAACCTGACAAAACTTTTCCGTTGTACGGACTGTAATGAACTACTTTATTGTTTTTATCGTACTCATAAAATTTTCTCGGAAAAAGTAATGATCGATACAAGCAAGAATAAAAAGTACCAAATTGATCTGAAGTTCCTCCATCTACTTTAATTCTCGATAATTCTTTGTTCCAAATGTTTTTTCCTTTTTCCTTAAGCTGATCGAAATTATTAGTTCCTATTTCTTTTAAGTTTAATTCGGCTTGTTCATAACTGATAAAAGAAGAAGCCACTTGAGCATTTACTTTTTCGCCTGCTTTTGTTTTAAAACCAATTACAGCGCCTGCATGATCGGCTTTCATTTCTAAAGCATTTTCTAAAACTTCTCCGTTAAAAGTAGAACTCAGCTGAAAATCTTTATCAAAAATGATGACGAAATAATTTTTAAAATTCTCTGGAACTCCGCCGCTATTTTTGGTAGTGTAACCGATAATTTTTCTTTCAGAAGGAATGATTTTTACATAAGAACCTTTATCAAAAGCGTCAATTACGATATAAGATTTATCAGTTTCTGGAAAAGTAAATCTAAATCTTGCTGCTCTTTCTGTTGGAGTAATTTCGGTCGTAACATTATGATCTGCCAAATAGACACTGTAATAATAAGGCGTAACGGTTTCTGCTTTGTGTGAAAACCAGCTTTGTCTTTCTTCTTCTTTAAATTTTAAATCGCCCGTAACTGGCATTATAGAAAACTGCCCGTAATCATTCATCCAAGGCGATGGCTGATGGGTTTGCTTGAAACCTCTTATTCGGTTTGATTTATACGTATAAGCCCAACCATCGCCCATTTTTCCAGTTTGAGGCGTCCAGAAATTCATTCCCCATGGCATTGCAATTGCGGGATAGGTATTTCCGTTCGAAATTCCGTAATCTGAATCGGAACCAATTAATGGATTTACCCAATCAATAGGCTGTTGCGGCGTTATAACCTGCGGATTTTGTGCACTTAAAAAAGTGAAAGTGAAAAGCGTAAAGACAATGGAGTTTTTAATATTCATCACAACTTTAATTATTAATCGAATTAATTACTTCTTTGTTGATTTTATTTACTTCAGAAAAATTCATTTTATCCACTTTACGATCGTATGTCATAAAACCATTTACTTCTCCTTCTACATCTGTCGTTTGCGTGTAAACTGCTGCCGAAAATCCAACTTTGGCTTGTTTTATCAATTGATCTGCATATTCTCTATACTTTGCCGTAGTTTCGTCTGTATTTTTAAACTGTGTATAACCCCAATTTTTGTCGGCTTGCCAAAGATGTCCGGTAACCGGAAAACCGATTCCGCCATATTCGCCTAAAACCGTAATTCTTCGGGCATCATACAATTTTAATTCTGGTCCCGGATAATGATGAATATCTAACATATCTCCCGTCTGAAAATGGTTTCCACCGCTTGACGAATTTACTAATCGGCTTGGATCGTGATTTTTAGTCCATTCTGTAATTTCCACCGTTTTAAATTGTCCCCAAGCTTCGTTGAACGGAACCCAAACTACAATACTCGGATAAGAATACAAATGATTCATAATTTCTCTCCATTCTTTTTTATAAGTTTCCTCAGATTGAGCTGTTCTTTTCAATTCTGTTCCTTCAAAATATTTGTGCATTTGCCAAATCGGACCTTCATCACCACTCGGCATATCTTGCCAAACCATAATTCCCATTTTATCACAATGTGTGTACCATCTTTCTGGCTCTACTTTTACGTGTTTGCGAATCATGTTGAAACCCAATTCTTTTGTTCTAACCAAATCGTATTTTAAGGCTTCGTCGGTTGGCGCTGTGTATAATCCGTCAGGCCACCAACCTTGATCTAAAGGACCAAACTGAAAACAATCTTTATTGTTTAATTGAATTCTCACAATACCATTTTGATCTCTTTTTGAAGAAATTTTACGCATAGCGAAATAACTTTTTACTTCGTCTGCCACTTTTCCTCCGCTAAGCAATTTTACTTTCACATCATATAAAAAAGGGGAATCTGGCGACCACAATTTTGGATTATTTATCACAATATCCAAAGATTGTCCTGCCACAGCTTTTTCTACTGCAATAGTATTCGAACCGTCTAAAACTGTAATTTCTACAAGATCTCCTTCGTTAGCACCTTCTGCTTCTGCTTTTATGCTTATCGTATTACGGTCAATATCTGGTGTCGTTCTTAAATTGGTGAAATGTTTTTTATTAACTGGTTCTAACCAAACTGTTTGCCAAATTCCAGTTACAGGCGTATACCAAATACTTTCTGGATTTTTGACTTGTTTGCCTCTTGGCTGCGTTCCGTCGTTTGTTGGATCCCAAACTTTTACAACTAATTTTTGAGTTTTTCCGTTTAAATAAGGCGTGATGTTAAAACTAAAAGGAACAAAACCTCCAGTATGTGTGCCGATTTTTACATCGTTGATATAAACTTCAGTTTTCCAGTCTACGGCACCAAAATGCAGTAAAATGTCTTTATTTTTCCATGAATTATCGACTGTAAAATTTGTTTCATACCAAAGTTCATTTTCTGAGCCAACCGTTTTCATTACACCCGAAAGGCTTGATTCTGCAGCAAAAGGAACGAGAATTTTTCCGTCATATCCTTTTGGCGCAGTTTGTCCCGCGGGTTGTATTGCGTAGTTCCATAAACCGTTAAGATTTTTCCATTGGCTTCTTTCCATTATAGGCCTTGGATATTCTGGAAGCGTATTTTTAGGATCTACTTGTTCTGCCCATTTTGTTTTGATTTTGTCTCCTTGCGGTTTCCATTGCGCAATGCATTTTAGTCCAAGAAAGAGAAAAAGTATTATGGTGATTTTATGCTTCATTATGATGTTTCTTGAGGTTAAATAGAATAGTATAAAACCTGAAGGCTTTTTATAACCTTCAGGTGTTACAAAAATTACTAACAAATACTACTTAAACTAATTAATTAAAATAACCATCTTTATCCAGCTTGGCTGCTGCTTCTATTAACATAACCCCGCTCAATTGGGTTGTAAGATCTGTGTTTGCTCCTGCTGCAGGTGCTACTTTCCAATTGCTTCCTGATAACATTGAAGGTCTTAAAATTCCTTTTTTGTAAAATGTCTGAGCATTAAACTTCATGAAAGCTGTAAATTTTTCTTTATCTGTAGAATTGATTGTTGGATGCTCAGTAAGTTCTACGAAATAACGCACTAAGATACCTTTGAATAATCCGCCATCTCCTTGTCCTTCATCTCTTAAAAGACCTTCTGAAAGCAATTTTGGACTAGTCAAAACTGTTCTTCCGCATTTTACAGCATCATCAAGATATACTTGGTCGTTTGTTGCTTTGTATAATCTTAAACCTGCTCCAATCCATGTTCCCATGTTATAGGTAAAAACCCAGTCTTTATTGGTTGTAATTACTCCATTTGTTTCAGAAATATTATCCCAAACAGCTCCAGTAACAGGATCTACAAGATTAGCTTTTTGCCATGCATAGATTTTTTTTGCCCAATCTAAATCATCGGCTTTTTTATCAATTTCATACAATCTCATGGCAAGAATTACCGCTGGACCATTTGAAACGGCATTCTTCTGTCTTGGCGTATCTTGTTTCCAAGTAATTCCTCCACCAAAAACATCACTCCAGCTTAATTTTATTCTTCCCCATAAATAATCGGCAACATCTTTATATTCTTGATCTTTTGTTGCGTCATAAGCACGAAGGCAAGAATTTGCCAGCCAAAGCATATCATCATTAAAAACATTGTTATAAGTATTATTTCCGTTTTTAACTTTGATTCCTTGTACCAAAGCTTTCATTCTTGTTTTATAATTCTCATTTCCAGTTCTTAAAAAACCGTCTACCAGAACATCTAAAACGTGTGCATTTGGCCAATAATTGAAAGTGCTTTTTCCTGTATTGTTTTCTATAAAAGTTCCATTAGAACCTAAATAAGTATTGTAAGTTGCTGTTTGCAAAGAATCGGCAGTTTGTGCCCAAGTGTATTTAAATTCAGCTCCGCCTGTACTGTTTGGATCACGTAACGGAATCGGATCATCATCGCAAGAAACAGTCAATAACCCCAATCCTATCACGCTTAGCATTACGATACTAAAACGCATTGAAAATAATTTTTTCATAATATATTCATTTAATAAAACGTCTCTTAAAAACATCTTTCAAGAGACGTTTTGGGTTATTTTATAATACTGTAAAACTGTGTGTATAAGCCGGTGCAGTTGCACTGAAATTAATTTCTGCATTTACATTTTTGTTATCTACTGCTGAAGCAAATTTGAAACAGTTGTTCCAGAAATCGCTAGTTACAGGAACCATGTACCAGTACGAAGCGGCAACATTTGCACCATCAGGTCTGCTGTTGTCTCCGTTGATACTTCCGTACCATTCTTCAGATGTAGTTGCACCATTTACAACTGTGAATTTAAATTTGTAACGCTCATCTCTACCCCAAGATTCTTGCTTGAAGCTGATGGCTTTATTTGCTGCTTTCCAGATACCTCCACCTGCATAAGTATATTCAAATAAATATTGACTAAGCGGTGGAAACCATAATTCGATTTTTTTGATTTCGGTCATTTTTGTAGAACCATCACTAAAATCTACTCTAATTTTGTACACTTTGCTTTCTCCAGCAAAAGTTGTTGCTCCGTCTTGTTTTAATTTACCATCTTCAATGTAGAAAACTTCTGGAGTACCATTTTTTCTAGAGATGAATTTGTAAGTTCCAGCTTTAAGTTTTGTATAAATTTCGAATGAAGTTGCTCCTACCTTTTTAAACGCTTGAGCATCTGCAACCGTTTCTCCATTTTCAGAACCTGTACCAGTTATAAATAATTGATCTGGAGTTGGGAAACCGCCTGGTCTTTGCACTTCAAAAATTCCTGAAACTTTAGATTTTTGAACATTAATTCCTTTTGAAGAATAAACAGTCCATTTTAATTTTCCGATAGATTCTGATTGAATTCCTGCTAAAGCTGCAATTTTGTTCAGCTCAGTAAAAGAAAGATTCAACGTTTTTTGGAACCCATTTCCATCAGAAGGAATCGTGTAGATTGGTTTAGAAAAATCACCACTTTCTTTATCAAAAACAACATCATAAAGTACAACACCGTTATCTTCAGCTTTAGCTCCTTCCCATTCAAAAAGAGCAGAACTTTGTGCTCCTAGATCAAAAAATTTATTGTCTGCTGGTGCGTAAAGTGCATTTACCGTACTCACATTAGTATGACTCATTGAATCGTCATTGTCGCAACCCACCACAAAGATGGCGCATACTAGTAATAATAATTTTGAATATATATTTTTCATGATTTTATTTATTAGGTTAGTTAGTTTTTACCAATTTGGATTTTGAGATAGATTACTGTTAATCAAACGTTCATCTCTTGGTATTGGCCATAAATAATGTTTCCCAGGATCAAAAGTTCTTAAGTTTACTCTTAAATAACCGTTGTCTACAGAAGACACTCCGAATTTTGCTCCGTGTGCATAACCGTTTAAAACATTTTCAGCAATTTTCCATCTTCTGATATCGAAGATTCTTAAACCTTCCATTCCAAATTCTGTACGACGCTCATTTCTAATCACTTCTCTTAATCCAGCTTGTCCTAAAGCGCTATTAAATCCTAAAGCAGCTCCATCAGTAAAACCAGCGCGAACTCTAATTGCTCTGATAGTCTGGTCCCAAACTGAACTTGTCATTTGGTTTAATTCGTTTTTAGCCTCTGCATACATTAACAAAATATCTGCATAACGAAACAACATTAAATTTAAACCTGAATTTAAAGAAGTTAAATGCTGTGGATCGTAATATTTGCGTGTGTAATATCCTGTTGGCGTTGCAGATGAACCTTGAACAAATTCGTCTGTAGCATTTCCTGGAGAAGAACCTGGTTTAATGTAAATTGTACGTGAAGATCCGTCTGCTTCTTTCCAAACATACTGATCGTAAACAACTGTGCCAGTTAATCTTGGATCTCTGTTAACGTATGGATTGTTTTCATTATAACCTGAACCCGCTTCGTTGATTTTCTTTCCATTCAACATTAAATAGCTATCAACCAATTCTTGAGTTGGTGCCAAAGCATTTAATCTTGCTCCAGCTGAAAGAGGCGCCATATCAAAAAATTCGCCCCACATTCTAAATTGAGGAACATATTGCAGGCTTAAAATATCTTCACTATTGTATTCATTTTGCGGAAGAAATAAGCCTTCGTAAGAAGGAAAAAGACTGTACTGACCGTAATTATTTGCTATAAATTGCTCTGTCACTTGTGCAACTCCAGCCCAATCTCCTTCATATAAAAGTACTCTCGCTTTTAATGCAACCGCAGCACCAACTGTAATTTTCCCTCTATCAGCCTCAGCTTGTTGGTTATTTTTTTGTAAAGCTGGAATAATTGCATCCAATTCGCTTAAGATAAACTGAACCACTTCTGCGTGAGAAGTTCTGCTTAAAGTTGTTGACTCTTCTAAAGAAGGATCTTTTTTAAGAAGTGGAATATCTCCGAACCAAGTCGTTAATTGAAAATGCTGAAATGCTCTCAAGAAACGTGTTTCAGCTTTCATTCTTGTAATAACTGTTGCGTCTGCATTTGGTACACGATCGATATTTTCTAAAATCAGATTACAAGTTTTAATACCTGCATAACGATTTTTCCATTCGTCTTTGATTCTTCCTAATGACGGATCATACAATCCAGCTCCGATTGAAGCTGCACCGGCGTTGTCTCCTCTACCGTTATAAGCATTATCTGAAAGTGCTTCATTATAAAAGAAATACTGACTATTTTGCATTTGCGAATAAGCCGTATTTAGAAAAGTCTGCGCTTTATCAACACTTGTCCAATACGTTGTATCTGTAAATTGGTTTTCAGGTACTTGGTCAAGGTCTTCACAACTTGCCAATAGTAAAAATGCTACTACTGGTATGAATTTTATTTGTTTAAGTATATTTTTCATTTTATTTCTTTTTAAAAGCTAACATCAATACCCATTCCGTAATATACCTGCGATGGATAAGCTCTACCGCTGTTTGCTCCATTTGTTGACATACTATTATTGAACTCAGAAAGCTCTGGATCAACAAACTTAACTTTAGATAATGTCAACAAGTTTTGCCCTGAAACATATACACGGAATTTACTCATACCTAACTTTTTAGCAACATCATCTGATAATGAGTAACCAAACTGTACGTTTTTAAGTCTTGCGTAAGCGCCATCGTATAAATACATATCTGAACCTCTTCTGAAGTTATTTGTATTGGATTGTGTTCCGTTATTAGCTAGACGAGGATATCTTGCATCTGGATTTTGAGGCGTCCAATAATCCAATTGATGCGTGTACATTGTCATACCGTAGTTGTAATGAAAAGGTTCTACTAATTCACCTCTAATCATCATCGTTCTTTTTCCAACTCCTTGAATGAAAAGACTTAAATCAAAATTTTTGTAATCAATGTTGTAAGTCGCTCCGAAAGTGTAACGCGGAAATGGATTTCCGAAAACAAACTTATCATTGTCATCAATTTTACCATCTTTATTCACGTCAACATATCTGTTATCACCAGGCTGAACTGTAATTCCTTCTGGAACTGCTGCGCCTTGAATTTGTTCAACATTTTGGAAATAACCGTCTCTTTTTAAACCAACATAAGAATTAAAAGGAAGTCCTTCGCGAAGTATTACTTGCAATTCTTCTACTCCTGTTAATCTTTCTTGTCCGTTAAATTCAAGTACTTTGTTTTTCGAATCTCCAAAATTTACGGTTAAACTTTGGTTTACAGCTTTACCTTTATGACGGTAAGTTGCGCTTATTTCCCAACCTCTATTTCCAACTTTACCAGAGTTAAAATCAGGAAGATCTGTTCCGTAAACTCCTGGAACTTGAGGCGGAACCAAAATATCTGAAGTTACTTTATCAAAGAAATCAAATGAGAAACTCAAAGCGCCTTTAAAGAAATCTGCATCTAAACCTACGTTGAAAGTTGCCGCTTTTTCCCACTGAATATCTGGGTTTGCAAAGTTGTAACCTGTTCCGCTTTGTACGTTATTATTAAATCCGTAAGCGTTTTGGAAAGTAAAATAAGTCGTTTGGTATTGATAATTTCCAACGTTTTGGTTTCCAAGAATTCCGTAAGAAGATCTCAATTTAATATTCCCTACATTATCTCTGTAGCTTTCCATAAAATCCTCTTTTGTAAGTCCGTAACCTACAGTTACAGATGGAAAGAATCCCCATCTTACATCATCTCTAAATTTAGAAGAACCATCATATCTGAAACTGAATTCGGCGAAATATTTATCTTTATAATCATATCCTGCACGACCGAAAAGCGAATTTAAACTACTTGTTGAAGAAGCTGGATTACCATTAGGATCAGTTCCGTTTGAAGTATAAGAGTTTTTTCCGATTACAGTTTCACTTGTTGGAGTTCCTAAATCTGGATCATTAAATTTTGTATATAACGCTGATCTTCTTTCTGAACGGCTTTCGTTAGAAACACCCACTAAAGCACTTACGTTGTGATTTCCGAAAGACTTTGTGTATTCTAACATGAATTGCGTATTCAAGTCAAGACTTTTTTGGTTTTCTTCGTTTGTATCGCGATCTGCTCCATAAATTCCTTGCGGTAAGAAATTAACTTGCATTGTTCTCGCATACATGTTTCCAGACCATAAACGTCCTCCAAAAACACCTTTAACTTTAAAGTCGCTTGTTAATTTGTATTCTGCATTAAAAGCTCCGAAAATATCATCGTTATCATATTTTCTAAAACCACCTTTTTCTAAAATTCCTAACGAGTTAAATTGCTGTAAAACATCGTTGGTTAAGAAATTACCATCTTCATCTTTTTGAGTATAATATAATGGAACCCTGAATGCGTCTACCATTAAAGTACTTGTGCTAGAAGAATGATCTGTAATTTTTTGTTTAGAATAAGCTAATGTAGACGTCAATTTGAATTTACCATATTCATTAGTAAGATTGATTCTGAAATTGTAGCGCTCCATTCCTTTCTTTGGTCCAACAAAATTACTTTCTTGATCCAAATAGCCTAAAGAAACTAAATACGTAGAATTTTCACTTCCTCCCGAAATCGAAAGATTCTGATTTAATTGCAATGCTGGTTTTACAATTTCTTCTGCAAACCATTCTGTATCTCCTTTTGCTTTTAGCTCTGCAATTTTTGCCGCTGTAAAAACTGCTGTCGATTCGCCAGAATTATAAGCCGCTTCGTTTCTTAACATAGCGTTTTCGTAACCATGAACAGGACGCGTAAAGAATTTAGGTGTATTGTAACCTGCCAAACTACTATATTGAATAGTCATCGGGTTTCCTTTACTACCTTTTCTAGTTGTAATAAGCACAACTCCGTTACTTGCTCTAGATCCGTAGATGGCAGCACTACCGGCATCTTTTAAAACCGAAACGCTTTCTATGTCAGCTGGATTTAAGGCATTAATATCTCCTCCTACAATTCCGTCAATTACGATTAACGGACTATTATTTCCTAATGTACTGATACCTCTAATATTAAGATTCAGTCCAGCACCAGGTTCAGAGTTTGTCTGCTGAATAGTTAAACTAGGAGCTTTTCCTTGCAAAGCCAAAGTAGTATTTACATTTGGTCGTCCGTTAAAAGCGTCATTATTAACTTGATCTATAGCACCTACGACTTTCTTTTTTTTCTGTGTACCATAACCTACAACTACAACTTCATCTAAAGCTGATACATCTAAGTCCATAGCTACATTAATAACACTTTTATTATTCACTTTAATATCAACTGGTTTGTAACCAATCATAGTGAACCTTAAAGTTGTACTACCATTTTGTAATGAAATTGTGTAGTGTCCGTCAAAATCTGCGTTAACCGCATTTCTAGGATCACTAACATCCATCACAGTTGCACCTGGGAGAGACAGGTTGTCTGAAAGAGAAGTTATAATCCCGGAAACCTGAGTTTTTTGGTTCTGCGCGGCAAGATGGTTATACCCGCAGCAAAGCAAAGCAATTGTGAGAAAAAAATGCACACGGAGCATTTTTTTCATTCTGCAATTCGAATGTTTCATCATGAAATATTTTGGTTAGTTAGCAATAATTGAATTAATAATAAAAACAAAAGAAGGTTTGGAGAGGAACCTGCTGAAGTAGTAAAACAGCAAATAAAGTTTTTAGATTGATTAAAAGTTCCGGCAATTTTTAATCGTTAAAAAACTAAAGCGGCTATAATAACTTATTAACTCTTAGCAAACATACTAAAACGTTTTAGTAAAAAAAAATTTTTTTTTACTAAATATAATTTTAATGTTAATTTTTAAAGATATTCACTTATTTTAAAGATTGTATTGAATATAATTCAAATAAAATGAACGAAAACGTTATAAAACAGCTTTAAAATCAACAGACTTAAATTAAAGTTAAAATCAATTTGCAAGGAATATCAAGATTTTAACACTTAAAAAAGACAAAAGACATTGCTAAAAAGATGAAAGACGATATAGAGACGACGAAAGGGAAAAAATAAAGAAGGAAGAAGCAAGATTGAAGACTTAAAATTTTTAAGAAAAACAAGCAAGATTGAAGGTGAAAATCAAACGAATTTTATTGTAAACACAAAGAAAAATTCGAAAATGAAAAACGTTTTATATAAAAAAAACTAACCCGAAATCAATCTAAAAGATGATATCAGGTTAGTTTTAAATTTTAAAAATTCTTTATTATTTCTGCTTCGCTAAAGATGATTCTCGAATAATAAGATCTGTCTTTAAAACAATTTTTTGATAGGTTTCAGAAACATCTTTCTTCTTTAAAAGCGGCAGCATTACTTCCATTAATTTTGTACAGATTTCTACTAATGGCTGTGCAACAGATGTTATGGTTGGATCGTAAATTTTAAACATATCATTGTCGTCAAAAGCGATCAATCCTAAATCTTTAATCAGGTTTTGATTTGTTTCTTTTAAAACCTCTAATCCACTTTGTGCGAGATAGTTGGTAGAAAAGAACACCGCATCTAAATCTTTATTATTTTGAAAAAACTTTCGAATATACTCCTTCCCTTTTCCTTTTATAATTTCATTAAAAGGAATTTGAAGAACGTGCGGTTCTAAACCATTTGCTTCTACCGCTTTTTCATATCCGTGCAAACGCCCATACATCTGACTTTGATCGGAAGCCGTACTTACAAAACAAATATTTTTAAACTTGTTATCAACTAAATGTTGTGTTGCATCATAAGAAGCTTGTTCATTATCAATAACAACACTGTTGCAATCTAATCCTTCATAAAATCTATCTAATAAAATGACAGGAATATTGTCTTTAATAAGATTTTCAATAGTATCCTTTATTCCCGGAGACGGAACGATAATGAATCCGTCAACTTGGCGAAAATTAAATAATGTAATGAGTTCATTGGCTTTTTCGTCATCATTTTCGTTGCTGCAGAAAATCACTTTATATCCTTTTTCATAAGCAATATCTTCAAAAATGCGGGCAAGCTGAGAGAAGAAATTATTCGATATATCTTCAACCATAAAAACCAACAACTTTGATTTTCCTGTTCTAAGACTTTGTGCTATTTGATTTGGCCTGTAATTAATTAGCTTGGCATAATCTAAAACCTTTTTTGTCAATTCTTTAGAAATGTGTTTTTCTTTTGCCTTACCATTTAACACAAAAGATACTGTTGTTACAGATATCTTCAATTCATCGGCAATATTTCTAATAGAAACAGGTTTTTTCTTCATTTTTAGATTCTTTTTATTTTAAATCCACAATTTTGTTCAAATATAGTAAAGTATTGTTTATTAGAAATAAGGAAGCTCAGTCTTAATTCGTTCCCAGAAAACTTCATTATATAAATAACTAGAACCTAAAATACTCGTCTGCTCAGTGTTTTCAACAATTGAAATATTCAATTCTATATTTTTGTTTTTGAAATTTTCCTGCACTTTTGGTAAAAACAAACGATGCGATTTAGCAATATTTCCGCCAATAATAAGCAGATCAGCTTGAAAATCTATTATAAACGGAGCTAAAAATTCGCTTAAATTATTTGCAAAATCATCAAAAATTTTGGCAGTCGAGAAGTTCTCAATTCCAGCAATTTCTTTTACTCCATCCGTCAATTTATTCCCAGTACTTTTCTCGTATTCCTTTAAAAACCATCTTGTTGAAAAATAACTATCCGCAATATTATTCTTAAAAGGTTTATCCCATAAACAACCATTATGAGGCACATTATTTCCTTGCGTAAGCGGCAATTTATTATCTAAAAATGCGGCTCCAAAACCAGTTCCTAAAGTGATTGCGATAACTTTATTTTCAGTAGATGAATTCTCTCTAAGTGATCCTCCAACTCCGAAACAACTCGCATCGTTAAGAAATCTAAAACTAACATTTTTAGTATTCAAATATTTTATAAGTTCCTGAGAAATAGAAACATTATACAACGATTCGTATTTATCATTTCCTTCAAACATAGCAATTCCGCTTTCATATTGAAAAGGTCCTGGCATAGAAAATGCGATTCCAATTTTATCATTCGAAAAATAACCAGAAGTTTTCTCCACAGCTTCAATTGTTTGGTTAATTACTTCTGCCCATTTCTTTATGATAACTTCTTTAGAAGCTTTACTATCTACGGCACCGCTAAAATATGTTTTAGGAATTATTACAAAGTCATTACCATCTACGGCAGCACTGCTTATATGGCTTCCGCCAATATCTACACCTATTGTTATTGACATTTCTACTATTTTTTAAATTATTTCTATAATTAATCGCTTAATTATTTTTAATTGTTTAATCTATTCAATTGCAAACGTGGCGTCTTTTTTAAAGCTTTTATAAATAACATTTCAAACCTAAAAAGAAAGTTTTTTAGCATTTGATACTTTATTGTCAAAAAACAATACTATTTCCGTGAAGTCACTCTGATGAATTAAAGAAAAACTCTCCTTTTTAATTTAAAACAAAAGAATGAAGTCATTTAGATTTAAGCGCTTTTGCAATTATTTTTTCTAAAATTAGCTCCATAACAGCGTATCCAGCTTCATTTGGATGAACACCGTCTGTGCACAATTCGTCTTTTAATCCCATTTTTTCATTTACCATCGCAGCGTAATAATCTACATAAAAGAGCTTATTTTGTTCTGCATAAGATTTGATGATTTTGTTTAGCGCTACAACTTTTAGAGCTGGCTCCATTCCTTTTTTCCATTGAAATTCTAAAGCTGGTAAAATCGAACAAACAATAACTTTTATACCATTTTGTTTTGCCAATTCGCACATCGAAAATATATTGCCAGAAGTAGCTTCAACTGAATAAGGCCCTGTATTTTCAGCAATATCATTTATTCCTGCCAAAATAACAACAACAGCTGGTTTTAATGCAATTACATCTTGTCTAAAGCGCAACAGCATTTGCGGCGTAGTCTGCCCGCTGATTCCTCTATTGATATATTTTTTAGAATTAAAAAAATCTGGTCTTTTGTTTATCCAGCCTTCGGTTATTGAATTTCCCATAAAAACCACACGGCTATGATCTTTAGAACTTAAAATGGGAACTTTGGAATTTTCTTCTTTATATCGATTAAGATTTGGCCAATCTTGACTGTAAGTCATCTGCAAAGTGAAAAAAAATAATAAAGAGTAATAAAGTAAAGTTTTGGTTTTCATGCGCAATTATAACTTGGTTAAATTGAAAATTATCTTTTACTAATTATTCTATTTTATCTTAATTAAATCAGAATGTCATTAAATATTTAGTTATTATTTTTTTGATTAATAATTAAGTATTTAAATTTATTTGATTTATTCAAAATAGAAAGAAAGAGTCGCAAATATACTAAAACGTTTTAGTATACCAAATAAAGTCTATTTTTTTTTCAGTTTTAATTTGAGAAAAAGTAAAAACCAAAAAGCCTTAAACAATATACTGTTTAAGGCTTTCCACAAAAGAAATATAAGTTTTACACTTTTATTTCACCATTAAATTTTCGATTTTAGAATTAGAAATATCCGGATTTGCTCCTGGAGATTCTGCTACCAAAGCACCTACCGCACAAGCAAAATCGATGGCATTTTGAGGTTCGTTTCCGTTTAATAAAGAAGTAATTAAAGCCGCTAAAAAAGAATCTCCCGCCCCCACGGTATCAGCGACTTTAATTGGATAACCTTCATTTTCATAGATTTTACCTTTCCAAAGCAATAATGCTCCATGCTTTCCTTTGGTAACGCACATAGCCTCGGCTTTGGTTTGTTTTAGAATGAAATGCATATTCTCTTCTAGACTTTCAAATGGTGAATTTAGAGCTGTTGCAATTTCTAATAACTCTTCATCATTAAACTTGATAAAATTGGCAGACTGCATTAACTGATTCAGAATTTCATAAGAATAATGAGGTTTTCTTAAATTGACATCAAAAACTTTGTAAACATTTGTCTGCAACAATTCTTCTAAAGCATTTCGAGAAATAGCATCACGGCAAACCAAGCTTCCGTAAATTAAAACATCTGCTTCTTCTACAAGTTTTCTTGCTGTGTTATTAAGCACAATTTTATCCCAAGCTGACGGATAATTAATTTCGTAACTCGCAGATCCACGCTCATTTAGTGTAACTTGAACCAATCCAGTCGGAAAATCTTCTGCTAAAACAATACTATCAGTTTTAAGTCCTAAACTTTTTACCTGATTGATAATTGCTTCTCCGTCTTCATCATTTCCTACACAACTAATCATGGCAACTTCGCATCCAAATGTTTTCATTCGCAAAGCCACATTTAGTGGAGCTCCGCCAATCTTTTTTTCGTTTTCAAAAACATCCCAAAGCACCTCTCCGTAAGCTACCGCTTTAAGGCTTTTTCCGTTATTCATTCTAAAATTATTTAATATATTCTTTTTTTATTTTTTGCCTTTAATAACCTGGATTTTGTTTGTAAAGTCCTTGGCTAAAATTAATTTGTTTCAAAGGAATTGGGCAATATTCCTCTTTCTGTGCATCAAAATTAGCATCTTGGTAATAAGTTCGTTTTGATTTTTCGCCAGTGTAAAAAGTGTTTAAAACTTGATCTGTAACACCCCAACGAACCAAATCAAAAAATCGGCTACCTTCCATTGCCAATTCTAATCTTCTTTCCCAGCGCATTGCTTTTCGGGCAAAATCTTGTGTCCAATTACAATTAACTCCGTCAACATAAGCATTGATTTTAAAGTTAGTTGCATACGGCAATCTTCCTGTACTTTGCGCCGCTCTTTGACGAATTTCATTAATTAAAGGCAAAGCTTCGGCTTGTCCTCCTGTTTCAATCAAAGCTTCGGCACGCATTAAAATCACATCGGCATAACGAATCTGAATTCTGTTTTTTGAATTTCCGTAAAACGGATCAATATTTACAAAACAGCTGCAGCTTGGCGCCACATTTTCTTTTAAAGATGCAAAATAACCGTATGTTCCCGGAGAACGAACCCAAGATTCTACATACAGATATTCTGGATCATATTTATAAGGCAAACCAGGCATGGCAACCGTATGATATAATCTTGGATCTACCGTGTTTGCATTTCTGTTTTTATAATCAAAATCTTGATTATTGTAGGTGTCAAATTGTGGCAAACCATCTGCTCCAGTTTTAAAAGCATTTACTAAGTTCTGACTTGGTTTATGAAAATCGCAACATCCTAAACCTTGAGGCGTTGAAAGCACATCTGAAAAATTTAATCTTCCGTAAAGCGTTCCATCATTATCAGAAAACTGAATCGAGAAAATAGATTCTGGCCCATTTTCATAAGTTCCTGGCAAAAAGTTATTCGCAAAATCAGGTTCTAAAGTTGCTTTCCCGATTACTTTATCTGTCGCCGCAATTACTTCCTGCAAATGTTGTTGATTGATTCCTGTAACTTTAAAATTATCATCTTGCGTATACGCTTGATACAAACGTGTTTTGGCTAAATATGCATATGCTGCTTTTTGTGTCGCGCGACCAACTTGCGGCTGAGTTTCTGGCAAAGCATCGGCAGCAGCCTGAAAATCTTCTGCAATTCTATTCCAAAGTTCTTCGTTTGTAAGCGCTACGTTCGAAATAGTTTTGTATTCTTCAACTGGAATATCTTCGGTAATATAAGGCACATTTCTAAACATAATTTTTAGCATAAAATAAAAATGTGCTCTTAAAAAACGCATTTCAGCAATACGTGTTTTCTTCAACGGAAAATCGGCCTCTGAGATTTGTTCCAAAGCTTTTAAGGCTTTATTGGCTCTTCCAACTCCAACATAACTGTTGTACCAAAAAGTGTCCAATTCTCCGAAATCAGGTCTGATGTTATTCGAAACTTCAAAAAAGTGAAAAACTTGAATATCATTTGTACCACTTCCGCCTTTGTAAGCATCATCTGAACGAACGTTTCCAAAAGGCCACAAACTGTATGGCGAATCGTAATGATCGTTTCCTAACTGCGCATAAGCCGCATTCATAAATCCTTCAATTGTTTCTGGCGTTACAATGTCATCTTCTGATAAAACACCTCTCGGATTATTTTCTAAAAAATCGGAACAGGAAGCGAATAAAATCATCACTAAAACTCCTGATATATATAGTATTTTTTTCATTTTCAATATTTTATTATAAAGTAAAATTAAGACCAGCAGTAAAAGTCGTTGGCTGCGGATATCCAAATCCAGCATTTTCTGGATCAACTCCCGTAAAATTCTTAGCGTCTAAAATCAGTAAGTTTTGACCGCTGATGTAGACTCTAAAACTTTCCATATTTATTTTCTTTAGAAAATCTTTTGGAAGGCTGTAACCCAATTGTAAAACTCTTAATTTTAGATAGCTTCCATTTTCTACATAATAAGTTGAAAATCTGTTTTCTGCATTTCTATCAACAGTTGTCAAAGCAGGAATTGTAGAATTCGGATTGTCTACCGACCAAGCATTTAACAATCGAGTTCCTTTGTTTGAGCCAACATCATCGACACTCCAAAAATCGGTTTGATATTTTGTATTATTGATTACGTCGACATTTCCTGTTCCTTCCCAAAAAGTAGTAAAATCGAAGTTTTTATAAGACAGATTTAAATTGATTCCGTATTGAAAACCAGGATTTGGGTTTCCAATCCAAGTACGATCTTTGTCTGTAATTTGCCCGTCTCCGTTAAGATCAACGTAACGAATTCTTCCTAAACCTTTTCCTTCCTGAATTGGTGAATTATTAACCTGATCTTGCGTTGTAAACAAACCATCCGTAACATATCCGTACATTGAATTGAATGGTCTTCCTAAAATATTATCATTTAATCCGTCTCCGCCGTAATTGTTTTTAACCTCGTCTGGCAATTGCGTAACTTTGTTTTTATTGGCTGCAATATTTCCAGAAATTTCATATTTCAATCCGAACGATGTTTCATCTTGATAACCAAGAGAAACCTCCCAACCTTTATTTTCCATCGAAGCACCATTTACCCAACGATTTCCACCTTCTCCAATAACTCCTAAATAAGCAGGAAGAACCAAAATATCTTCTGTTTTTTTGATATAATAATCAATCGATCCTGATAATTTTTGTTTGAAAAAACCGAAATCTAAACCAACGTTTGTTTGAGTTGTAGTTTCCCATTTTAAATCGTCATTTCCAGATTGCGTTGCGATAAATCCAGATGGAAGCAAGCCATTTCCATTTCCTGCAATATCATAAGCCGTTCCGTAAGAAGTTGCCCAAGTCGGACTTCCGCCAGCATAAGTTGCTAGATAAAGTGAATAAACAGCCGTATTACTAATTTCCTGATTTCCTGTTTGTCCCCAACCTGCTCTCAATTTCAAATCTGAAATGGCTGTTATTTTATCTTTTATAAAACTCTCATTGCTGATTCTCCAACCTGCTGAAACCGCTGGAAAAGTACCAAACTGATTGTTTTTACCAAATCGAGAAGAACCATCACGACGAATTGTAGCCGAAACTAAATAACGATTATCAAATTCGTAATCTGCTTTTCCGAAATAAGAAAGCAAAGAATATACTGTTGAAGTTCCGCTTGTAAAAGATTCTCCAGTTCCCGCATCAGGATACATATAATCTGGCGTTTCGATCAAAAAGTCGTTTTTACGTAACGTAGTTGTATCATAAGTATCTTTATACATTTCTGTACCAGCCATCAAGTTCAAATTGCTTTTTCCGAAATTTAAACTGTAAATCGCCGTATTTGTCCAAGTCCATTTATCGCTTACAGATTGATCAATTGTTACAGAAGTCTGATCATTTTGCAAGTAACCCGACTTATAGCTTCTTTGTAAAGTGCGCTTTTTATAAGAGCCATAATCAATACCGAAACTACTTTTAATATGCAGATTTTTAACGATTTCTAAATCGGCATAAACATTCCCGAAAAGACGTAAATAATCGTATTTATTATCTTTATTATATTCTAAAAGACTAACAGGATTTTGTCTGTCATTCATTCCGCCAACTGGTCCTCCCCATCCTATTCCATCAACAGTTCTAATCGGAATAATTGGCAATGCACGCAATGCAGGATCTAAAACTCCAGGATCTGTAACTTCGTTTGTTCTGTTTAAAGTAAAGTTTTCGCCAATTACCAATTTCCCATCAAAGTATTTATAAGAACCATTCATTCTTGCAGAAATTCTTTCAAAATCTGTTGTTTTTACGACACCTTCATTTCCGTAATAACCTAAAGAAAAAACATAACTTCCTTTGTCTGAAGCATTAGAAACAGATAAATCATAAGAATTTGCAACTCCAGTTTGAGAAACCGCGTCGTACCAATTTGTATCTGCCGATTTCAAAGTTTGTTCTGCATCTAAATATTCTGGAATAATTACTCTATTTAATTGCGCTTTACCATTAACATTTGCCCAATCAAATTGATAACGAACATTATTAGTATTTGGATCTAAACCGTCATTAATATTAGCTTGCCATAATGCTTGTCCAAATTGATTGGCATTCATTACACTTAATTTATTAGAATAGCTTGATAGCGAAGTGTAAGTGCTAAAATTGATTCGCATTTTACCTTCTTTCCCTTTTTTTGTAGTTACAATAATAACTCCGTTTGAAGCTCTTGAACCATAAATACTCGCAGACGAAGCATCTTTTAAAACCTGAATCGATTCAATATCATTCGGATTCAATTCATGTAATCCTGATTTAGTTGGCATTCCATCAATTACATAAAGCGGATCTGTATTGTTTAATGTTCCAACTCCACGAATTACAACTTTGGTATTCGCACCACTTGGAGAACCATCAGAAGAAACTTTTACACCCGCAATTCTTCCCTGCAAAGCCTTAATTGGGTTGGGTTCTGGCTGTTTCATAAGTTCTTTTACACTTACAACGGCTACAGCTCCTGTAATGTCGGTTTTCTTTTGTTTAGAATACCCCGTAACAACCACTTCATTCAATTGATTATTATCGAGTTTTAAAGTCACATTGATTGTTGTCTGTCCGTTTACCGGAATAGATTGTGGAGCATATCCTATAAAAGAAACTACAATTGTAGCATTTGAGGCAATGTTTTGGAAAGAAAAATTTCCATCAAAATCGGTAGCTGTACTTATATTTGTTCCCGAAATAGTTACAGTCGCGCCAGGCAACGGCATTCCGTCATCTGACGCAATTACCATTCCTTTAACTTGATTTTCCTGAGCTGAAAGAATCAAGACTGGAAAAAAGAAAAATAGAAAATAAATGATTTTACTTTTCATAAATTACTGGTTTTGGTTTATATTTAATTGGTTAATTACGAGGTTAGAAATTTCAATTCCTTGGTTTGAAGAAGCTGAAATGGAGTTAAATGGCTGGTTTAGGAAAAAGATTTCGGTCATTACTTTTTCGCCATTGTTATAAAATATTTCTATTGAAGTTTTATCGAGAACAATTTTAAAATTTGCCTCTTTCTGATTTTTGTCCAATTTTGCTTTATGAACTATCGAAGCAAATTTTTCTGAAAAGTCAATTTTCCCTGCTTTTTTACGATCTACAAATAAGTAGTTTTGTTTATTATTCAATCCGAAAGTTAAAGACTCTCCAATTGCATTTGAAAGTGTAAAAGTGTAGGTATCTTGCTTTAATTTTTTCAAATCGAAAGTGATAATCGACTGTCTTAAATCTATTTTTCCAGATTCGAAAAGTGGTGTTTTACTTTTTACTTTCAGGCTTTTTTTCTCAATAGATTTAGAAACATATTTTTCTAATTCTTTAACTGGATTACTAATTAAACTATACTCATTTCCTTTTTTAATTAATTGCATTTCGCGCGGCGTTGTCATACTGCTTCTCCATGCATTTGTTGGCACGCTTCCGCCATAATCCAAACTTACCATCCAACCGATAAACAATCGTCTCCCGTCTGAAGTTGGAATATTATTCCACGTTACTCCTGCATAATTATCTTTTCCGTAATCTATCCAAACGGCTTTTTCTCTTTTTATTCTTTGTTCAAAATTCGGATCTACAATAAAATTCGTTCCATCAAAATCACCTACATAATATTGCGTTCCAGAACCACCGTTGGCTGCTCCTTGTCCTAAACTTTGCAATAAAACCCATTTCTTTTCATTGGTTCCTTCAACTTTTATTTGAAAAAAATCTGGGCATTCCCAAACGCTTTCGTGTGCGCCTAAATCTTTACCAAAATCCGATAAAAATTTCCAGTTTTTTAAATCTTTAGAACCATAAAAATGATCTCTGTCTGAAGCTGCCACAACCATTATCCATTGTTTATGAACTTCGTCCCAAGAAACTTTTGGATCGCGAAAATCTCTAATTCCTGGATTTTTCACAACTGGATTTCCTTCATCAAATTTTTTATATGTAAATCCGCCATCGGTAGAATAGGCAATGTCTTGCTGTTCTGTATCGAGCTTATTTTCCTTGCCTTTTTCCATGTTATGCAAAGTATAAATAGCAACAATTGGCGCTTTTCCATCTTTTCCAAAACCCGAAGTATTTTGTGTATCAACAACGGCGCTTCCAGAGAAAATATATTTTTCTTTATCAGGATAAATGGCAATTGGCTGTTCTTCCCATTTGATCATGTCTTTGCTAATCGCATGTCCCCAATGCATAGGTCCCCAAACATTTTTTTCTGGATAATGCTGAAAATATAAATGGTAATAGCCATCGGCATAAAACATTCCGTTTGGATCATTCATCCAGCCTTTTTTTGGCGTAAAATGAAAATTTGGGCGATACAATTCTGCTTCTGTAACAGTTGTAGATGCAACTGATTTCGTTTGCGCTATTACAGCAGAAATTTCGAAACTTGCTACGAAAAACACCACAGAAGTATAAATAGCAAGCGACTGTAATTGAGTTACTTTCATTTGATTTTTTATTGGTTGATAATTAGAAGTTGTTGTAAAAATTACATTCTTTTACTTTTCAGAAAAGAGCATAAAAGGTCGGAAAGCATTACACTTTCAAGTGGTTATTGCGACTGAATTATGATTTCCTAACGAAAAGAAAATAATTAAGATGTTTTTTTAATTCCTTTTCAAAACATCTAATTTTTGAATTACTACATTATTTATTTCGATTTTTTCTTTAGAAGAAACTGAAAGCGATGTAAATGGTTTTTCTAAGAAAAAGATTTCTGTCATTACTTTTTCGCCATTATTATAGAATATTTCAATTGAAGTTTTATCTAAAATAATTTTGAAAGTGGCTTCTTTTTGATTTCCGTTTAAAAAAGCTTTGCTAATGGTTGCAGCAAATTTATCTGAGAAATCATTTTTTCCTGCTTTTGAACGATCAACAAATAGATAATTTTCTTTGTTGTTTAAACCGAACTTTAAAGATTCTCCATCTGAGTTGGAAAGCTCAAAAGTGTAATTTTCGGGTTTTAAATTTTTCAAATCTAAATTTACAATGGCTTGTGTTAAATCTGCTTTTCCATTTTCGACTAAAGTATAATTCTCTTTTCCTTTTAAAGTTTTTGTTCGGATAGTTTCCGTAATATAATAATCAAGTTCTTTTACTGGCTGACTTACCAAATTGTAATAAGTTCCTTTTTTAACTAATTTCAATTCGCGGGCAATTGTGGTGCTGCTTCGCCAAGTTGTTGTCGGGACTTGTTGTGCATATTCCCAATTAGACATCCAACCGATAAACAATCGTCGCCCGTCTGCACTTGGAACATTATTCCACGTAACTCCAGCATAATTATCTTTTCCATAATCTGCCCAAACGGCTTTTTCATTTTCTAATCTTTTAGCAAAATCAGGATCTAGTTTGAATGTTTTTCCATCAAAATCTCCAACAAAATATTGCACCCCAGAACCTCCATTTGGTCCGCCTGGATTTAAGTTTTGAATTAAAACCCATTTGGTTTCTTTAGTTCCTTCCACTTTTATCGGAAAGAAATCTGGACATTCCCAAACTCCGCCGTGAGCGCCGATATTTTTTCCAAATTCAGATAAAAATTCCCAGTTTTTTAGGTTCGATGATTTATAAAAATGCGCTCGGTCTTGCGCCGCTAAAACCATAATCCATTGTTTATGCGTTTCATCCCACGTAACTTTTGGATCGCGAAAATCACGAATTCCAGGGTTTTTCACGACAGGATTTCCCTCCTCAAATTTCTGCCATGTAAAACCGTTATCGTTAGAATAAGCAATATCTTGTTGTTCGACATCTATTTTGCCTTCTTTTTCCTTTGTCATATCGTGCAAAGTATAAATCGCGATAATTGGTGCATTGTTTCCAATTTTTAAACCCGAAGTATTATTTACATCTACAACAGCACTTCCAGAAAAAATATATTTGTCTTTATCTGGATAAATAGCAATTGGCTGTTCTTCCCATTTAATCAAATCTCTACTCGTTGCGTGTCCCCAATGCATTGGTCCCCAAACACTTTTATCTGGATAATATTGATAAAACAAATGATAATATCCGTTGGCATAAAACATCCCGTTCGGATCATTCATCCATCCTTTTTTTGGTGTAAAATGAAAATTAGGACGGTACATTTTTTCTTCATTTGCATTTGATGGCAAAACCTTAGTCTGTGCCGAAGCTGAAAATGTTGTGCAGCCAGCAATCGACAATACTAAAGCACTATAAAGAGCGAGCGGCAGCTGTTTCGTTGACTTCATTTTTTTTGATATTTTTTTTAGTTAATGTTTCACTTAAAACTTCCAAAGAAATTCCTTTTGTTTCTGGCATTAGAAAAATTACGAATAATAATTGCAAAACCATCATCAAAGTAAAAATCAGGAATACGACTTCTGGGCCAATTTCCGAAAATAACATCGGAATTAATGATGGAATAATCGCAGCCAAAACCCAATGCACCGAACTTCCAAATGCCTGCCCTGATGCTCGAATATGATTTGGGAAAATTTCTGAAATGAAGACCCAAATTACAGCTCCCTGACCAATGGCGTGCGAAGCAATAAACAAGAATAAGAAAATAGGAACCGATAATCCGCCCCAATTGTAATAAAAAGCAGCCGAAACTAAACCTAACGAAATAATATATCCAACTGAACCAATGTACATTAACAACTTCCTTCCTAATTTGTCAATTAATGTTACACCGATTAAAGTGAAAATAAGATTTGTAACTCCAATTCCGATACTGCTTAATAAAGCGGTATTTTGTCCTAAACCTGCTTCTTCAAAAATTCTTGGCGCATAATAAAGAAACGCATTAATTCCTGAAAACTGATTGAAAAAAGCAATTAAAAAAGCCAAGATTAAAGGAAAACGGTATTTTTTCATGAAGATATTTTCATGTTTAACCACGCCATTTTCGCGAGAATCGTCCATAAGATCTTCGATATTTGCTGAAGGATCGATTTTGTATAAAACTTTACGAGCTTCTTCGTCTCGGTTTTTAGACAATAACCATCTCGGACTTTCTGGTATGCTTAGAATAAAAAGTATATAAATAAAAGACGGAATTGCCTGAACGCCAACCATCCATCTCCAAGCGTTTTCGCCAATATCTTTTAAAAAGTAGTTTGAAATAAAAGCAATTAAAATTCCCAATACGATATTAAACTGATACAAAGCCACTAACCTTCCGCGTTTGTCTGCAGGAGCAATTTCTGAAACGTAAGCTGGCGCAGCAATTGTTGAAGCACCAACTCCTAAACCACCAATAAATCTAAAAGCAGCAAATACAAAAGGATCGTTTGCGAAAGCAGCTCCAATTGCAGAAACAAAATATAAGATACCAATCCAGAACAGTGTTTTTTTACGTCCTATTTTATTAGTTGGAATCCCGCCAAAAATAGCTCCTACAACAGTTCCCCATAATGCCATTGCCATTACAACCGAACCATGAAAAGCATCTGAAGAATGCCAAAGAAGCTGCAATTGTTTATCAGCTCCAGAAATTACTACGGTATCAAAACCGAAAAGAAAACCTGCTAGTGCAGCAGTAATAGACCAAATCAATATCTTATTCATTGTACATGTATTAAAACTTGTTGCTAAGATATCTGCAAAAAAAACAACTTATTTTTAATGATGTTACAATTTATTTCTATAAATATTGATACATTAACATTTTAAACTCAAAACCTTTGTTTACAAGGTTTTACACAACATTAAAAATATTTACGAAAACCTTGTAGTTTCAATTTTGTTACATAAGTTTCAAAAATGTTACCTAAAAAGAAACAGATTTAGAATCCTTTAAATGGATGATTTGTATTCTTTAGGAGAAATTCCGAATTTATTCTTAAAAGCTGTCGAAAAATAGTTAGGAGTTGAGAACCCAAGCGAGTACGCAATCTCCGAAATATTCATTTCATTTGACTTCAAAAGTTCTGCTGCTTTTTCTAATTTGACGTTATTAATGTGATCGCTGATATTAATTCCGATAATGGCTTTAACTTTTCTGTACAACTGTACTCTCGAAACGCCTAATTTTTCTGCCAATTCTTCTACAGAAAACTTCGGATTTTCGACATTATTCATAATAACGCTATTCATCTTGGTAATAAAAGTCTGTTCTTGGTTTCCGAATTTAGATTCTGGTTCTACACGATAAATATTGTTGGTGTAATAATAACGTAGTTTTTCGCGATTAAAAAGTAAACTTAAAATAGATTGTTTTAAAATCGAAAGGCTGAAAGGTTTGGTTAAATATTGATCTACGCCACTTTGCAATCCTTTCAGAACAGATTCTTTATTGCTTTGAGCTGTTAAAATTATAATCGGAATATGCGAAGAACGAAGGTCTTTTTTCAGTTCTTTAGTAATTTCGTAACCGTCTTTATCCACGAGATTTATATCGCAGATAATAATGTCTGGAATAATTTCTAAAGCTTTTTCTATAGCATCGCTTCCATCAGAAATATTGACTATATATTCGTTTGATAATTTTGCTTTTAAAAATGTTACCAAATCGATATTGTCTTCTATAATCAAAAGTGAATGTTTCTCTGAATCTGAAACAACATTTAAATCTTTCAATTCAGATTCTAAGTCTAAATTATCAGTGATTAAACTTGAAATACTATTTTGATTTTCAAATTTTTGAATAATTTCTTCGGGCTTAAGATGTTCTTTTCCTTTCCATAAAGTAATGACAAATTCGCTTCCTTGTTTCGATTTTAATTCGATAGTTCCTTTATGCAAAAGCACAAATTCTTTTGATAAATGCAAACCAATTCCCGAACTGTTTTTATTATTATTTGAAGCTCTAAAAAACGGATTAAAAACATTAGATTGTTCATCTTCAGGAATTCCGATTCCAGAATCTTTAAAATGAATTTTTACCGAATTATCTGCAGATTCGATAATTGAAATCGTTATTTTACCATTATCAGGCGTGAATTTAAATGCATTAGAAAGCAAATTGAAATACACTTTATCCATTAATCCGCTGTCTATAAAAAGTTCCAGATTTTTATTTTTGCTAACTAATTGAAAATCGATATTTCTACGGATTGCTTCTCCTCTAAAATTAGCCATAACTTCATTCGTAAAATCGTATATCTTTACATTTGAAGCCCTTAAAGTAAATTTCTGTTCTTCAATTTTTCTAAAATCTAATAATTGATTTATCAATCTTAGCAAACGATTTGAGTTTTTATGAATCAATTTTACCTCATCGATTAAAGCTGTTCCTTTGATTTTATCGTTTTCAATCAGAGATTCCACATAACTCATAATCAAAGTTATAGGAGTTTTAAATTCGTGCGAAAGTCCAGTAAAAAAGCTCAATTTTGCTTCATTGCTTTTGGATGCAATTGCCGCCATTTCCTGAATTTCGCTGTTTTGATCAATCACGGTCTGATTAATTCTCTCCAATTGCTTTTTCTTTCTAGAAATAGAAATCGTAGAATAAATACTATAAATCGTCAAACTTAAAATGATAACCAAAAAGAAACTTAATAAACGAACTAAATTGTTCTGAGAAGCATATTCTTTTTCCTGAACTTTTATAGCGCCTTGCTGCGATTCTATGACCAATTGCTGTTGGTCTACTTTATCCATTTGATTTTCGATAATTTCAGCATTATTATTATCTATTACAATGGTATTCAGTATATTATTTTTAGAAACAGATTCTTTATTGTAAATTTTCAAGGCTAATTTTAAAGCTTCATTTCCTCCTGTTGGATACAAAATAGTACCATCCAAAACGCCACTTTTCACCAATTCGATTCCGCCATTTACACTGTTTAAAGCATCAACACCAATAAATTTAATTTTGTTTTCAAGTCCTAACGTTTTTGCTGTTTCCCAAGCGCTTAAAGCCATTCTATCATTATGAGCAAAAACATATTCGATATCAGGATTTTGCTGAAGAACTGCCTTCAAAGGCGCTTTTACAGATTCTTTCTCCCAATCACCTTGAATGGTTTTGACAATCGTAAATCGCTTATTTTCATTAATAACTTGATTAAAACCAAGTGCTCTTTCGTAAGCAGGTGACGATCCGGCAGCGCCCGTAATTTCTACAATTTTGCCAGAACCTTTGCTGTGCGAAATAATATAACGCGCTCCAATTCGTCCAATTTCTATATTATCAGCGCCGAGGTATGCGGTGTAATTTTCACCCTCAATTTTTCGATCAACAACTAAAACTGGAATTCCCGCTTTTATCGATTTTTCTACAACTGCCGTTAAAGGTTTAGATTGAATGGGAGATACAATGATAACATCAACTTTGTTAGAAATAAAGCGTTCTATATCTTCTATTTGTCTGTTAACATTATTGTTAGCATCCTTAATTGTTAAATCAACTTCTGGTCTTAAAGAAGCTTCAATTTTAATAGAACTGTTCATTTGTTTTCGCCAGTCGTCGGTGGTCATTGCTTGCGAAAAACCAACTTTAATTTTGTCTCCCTGTTTTTGTTTGCAAGAAACTAAACTTAATGATACTGCCAAAAACAGTACAATATATTTTATAAATTGATACATGAAGTATGAGGTTTGGTAAATAGTATAAGTTTCGAAAATAGCCTTCTGAACCAACAGCTTGTCTCTATAATTAGGAAGGAATTATATTTGGTTCGACAAACTAGAAGGATATTATTAAAAAGTAAAATTAAACTTTTATTTCATTTACAGAGAATTGAACTTAAATAAAATTCAAAAACATTCTGTTTACAAAAAATGATGTTTTATTAACGCAACAATGTTTCATTAATTAGATTTTTTGAATTAAATTGCTTGAAATTTAAATTCCCTAAAAATGAATAGACGTAGATTTCTTAAAGGCTCAACTTTATTAAGCGGACTGGCAGTAATGAGCCCTACAGTCATTTTTTCTAATGATTTGGAATCCATTTCAAAAAAAAGTAAAAAAGCCAAAAACATTATATTTCTTATTAGCGACGGAATGAGTACAGGAACATTGCAAATGGCCAACTTATATTCGCAAAATATTTTAAATAAAAATGGCAATTGGATGAATTTGTACGCTGAAAACAAAGTTGCCAGAGCATTAATGGATACGGCTTCGGCAAGTTCTGCGGTTACAGATTCTGCGGCTGCCAGTTCTTCTTTTGGAGGAGGTTATCGTGTAAAAAATGGTGTTTTGAATGTTGGTCCAAATGGAGAAAAATACCTTCCTATTTGGCAAAAGTTTAAAAATGCAGGAAAAAAAGCGGGCTGTGTTACAACAGTCACGATTACACATGCAACTCCAGCTGGGTTCTGTGTAAACTCGGACAGTAGAAATGCAGAAAACGAAATTGCAGAAACCTATGCACAATTAGGATTAGACGTTTTGATGGGCGGCGGAGATGAATTTTTCAATCCAGAAAAAAGAAAAGATAAAAAAGATGTTTACAAAATCTATCAAGAAAAAGGATATCAAATTTTAAAAGATAAATCGGGACTTGAAAACTTAAAGAAAGATACTAAAACTTTGGGTGTATTTTCGACTGGAGCTTTACCTTATTCTATTGACAGAGCTAATATTCCCGAACTGCAACATACTCCAACACTTGCCGAAATGAGTAAAGCCGCAATTGATCAAATGAAAGATCATAAAGATGGTTTTGTTCTTTTAATTGAAGGCGGAAAAGTAGATTGGGCGGCGCACGCTAATGATATTGCGGCTTTAATTCACGATCAATTGGCATTTGACGAAGCGGTAAAAACGGCTATTGATTTTGCAGAAAATGATAAAGAAACGCTAGTTATTATTACAACAGATCACGGAAATGCAAATCCGGGACTTATTTATGGTGCAGAAGCAACACAAAAGTTTAATAGCATTGCAGATTACAAATACACAAATGAATATATTCTGAATTCGATTCATAGCGATTTTAATCTACAGCAAATTAAAGATTGGATTTTTAAAACCAACAAAATAAGTTTGAGCGATCAAGAAGCGCAACATTTACTAGATTTTTATTCTGGTTTAGAAAAATTGGAAGATGGTTTGTATAATTATAAAAAACTGCCTTTTAAAGCCTATTCTGAAATACAGAAAAAACACAATAATGTTGGATGGATCAGCATGGATCATTCTGGAGATTATGTAGAATTGGCTGCTTTTGGTCCTGGATGCGAACTTTTAAAACCTTTCGTAAAAAATACAGATATGCATTATTTAATGCTGGAAGCGGCAATGGCTGTTTAATTTTATTCCATAAAATTAATATTAATCGATTGGGCACAATCATTTTAAACACATAGAGACATAGTTTTTTTGAAGTTTAAAAAAAGGCGTTTCACTAATTTAAATGCACATAGTAAGCTATGTGTGGAAACTTGTTTCTTTTGATTTCTTTTTTTGACAATAAATTCTATGTTTCTATGTGTTAAATTGTATTTCTTAATTTCACTCAACAGGATAATATTAAATTATTGCATTATTTTCATCTGGATTAAAACTTCCATCATCTGGATATTTGATACTATTTTTTAATTCTTCTACACGTTTCGGATCAAATTTAGGAACTTGTAATTCGTTATTTTCTTTCCATTTTTTAACGGTTTCTGAAGCCTCAGCCGATTTTTCGCTTGACGGAGGAATATTTCTCGCAACATAAAGTGTTTGAGATGGATACGCTAAAGAGGTTCCGCTTTTTTCTATAATATCCATCATTCTTAAAAGAAGATCTTCTTGAACTTCTTGCGAAATTTCAAAAGTAGAAGATTCGATATAAGCTGTAATTTCGACTTTTAAAGCATCATTTGTTATTCCCGTAAAACGCACTATCGGATTTAAATTTAGCACAGAAGGATGTGCATACAATAAAGATCGAAGTTCTACCAACAAATAACGCATTTGATCTGGAGTAGTTTCCATTCTAAAATTAAAAATCGGATTAAAGATAAAACGGTCACGATGCGCAAAATTTTCTATTTTACTCGCAGACAATTGTCCATTTGGAATTGTTACAATGGTTCGCGCAGAAGTACGAAGCATTGTAGAACGCATTCCGATAGATTCTACTGTTCCTTTTATGTCATCAACTCGGCAATAATCTCCAACTCGCAACGGTTGATCTGCGATAAGACTGACACTTCCAACGAAATTTTCTATTGTTTTTTGTGCTCCCAACGCTAATGCGATACCTCCGATTCCAAGAGCCGCTAATCCTGCCGTAACGTCTACTCCGATAATTCCGAGTATGGCAATAATTCCAATAAAAACGATGGCGACTTTTGTGGTGCGGCTCAAAAACAAAATGGCAGAAACGGCTGAAATACGTCCGCGTCTGTTCATTCTGCTACGCGTAAACATAGTTACAAAATCTGTCAATCTCCAAAGCAAAATTAAAAAGGCTACAATACTAATTGTAATTATAATGATGCTAAAACGCTGGCGAACTACGATAGAAATTCCCATTCGTTGGGTAAATGCAACAAATAAAAGAACTGTCATATACATTTGAACGGGTAATGAAAATGCTTCTATTACTGCTTTTCCTTTTTCGGTTGCCGCTTTCTTCCATATTTTTTGAAGAAGAAAAACAAGTACAAAAATTAGCAATCTTGAAAGCAAATAAGAAGCTACGGTCATTATAACAACGACCAGCCAATGTCCGATTGGAACATTTCCTAATTTTTTTTGTATTAAAACATTAGGCAAAACCCTGTCTAAAAAAGTTTTTTCTCCTTTTAAATCAGCGTCCATAATAGATTCGACTGTTTCTGCAGAAAAAAGCCATAATGCTGGCTGGCTGTCATCTGATTGATTTTCTACATAAAGTTGTATGGCGGTTTTATTAGTAGAAATATTTCCAACATGATCAACTCCAGTTGCCAGATCATCATCTGTTCGTCCCGTTTCCTTATTGCTGATAATTGAAGAAGGAGATAGATTTCCTCCTTGATCTAATAACTGTTGAAAGGTTTTTACAATTCTGATTCTTTCTGCTGTTTTACGGTACGAACGTTTACTTAAAACCAAATACTGACTGGCACGCAAATAGTTTTGATCGCCAATTGCCTTAATAAATCCGTTAACAGTTCCTTGAGGCGTTCTTCTGCCAAGTGAATCTTCTGGAGTTTTGGCTGGTTCTTCTGCGGTAGTTTTTGCAGAACCTAATAACTGGGCTTCTGCTGTATTTGAATTTAAGATTAAAATAAGTAACAGCAAAAAGGAAGACAGTAAACGCTTAATACCTAAAATCATGGTTTTATCTATTTTAGTAATTAAACTACTAAAAATAAGAAATCTCGAAGAGAAATAAAATCTTTAAAAACGAAAAAGAATATTTTCTTCTAAAATAAAAATTGAAGTAAAAAATTAGAAGCCCGTCATTACCTGAGTAAATAACGGGCTTCATAAACAGATGGGGGCTGTTTTAAATTTGATTTATTTCAGTAATGAAAGTATTTTATTAAAGACTTCATTATTCTCATAAACACCTTGAAAATCTTGCGAATGTGGTCCGTAAGAAAAAATAGGAACCATTGTCGCCGTGTGGTCATTTGTTATAAAATCACCTTCGATTTTATGTTTTTTGATATTTCCCTGCGGAATTGCAAATCCAGAAGTTTCATGGTCTGCTGTAACAATTACTAAAGTTCCTTCGTTTTTATCTGCAAATTGTAAAGCTTGCGTAATTGCTGTATCAAAATCTATTGTTTCAGAAACAATTCCGCCAACGTTATTAACGTGTCCGAAACTATCGATTTGTGCGCCTTCGACCATTAAGAAAAAAGGCTTTTTCGTTTTGCTTAAAAACTCTAAACTGTATTTTGTTGCATCGGCTAATAATTCTCCACGACCTTCTAAAACCGACGGAACTCTTCCCTGAGAAATAAAAACTCCAGCAGTATCGGTATTTACTGTTTCTAGTTCTTTAACAGAATTCAATAATTTGAATTTAGAACTTAGTGCTGTATTTTTAAAAGTATTCGCTCCGCCTCCAACAAATAGGTTTAATTTGCTTTTCAACAAATCATTGGCAATTATTTCTGTACTTGATCTTTCTTCTGTGTGTGCGTAAAAAGCCGCTGGAGTTGCACCAGTGATTTCATCTGTTGTAATTACACCAGTTGCATATTTTCTTTTTTGCAAAACCTCCATGATATTGGCAATAGGTTTTCTTAAAGTATCTGTTCCGATTGCTCTATTGTTTGTTTTCTGGCCTGTTGCTAAAGCCGTTCCTGCAGCCGCAGAATCTGTTGTAAAATCGTCGGCAGATTGTGTTTTTATAAAACCAATGCTTTTTAATTGTGTTACAGATAAAGCTCCGTTATTCGCCAAAACCGCAGAAGATATTTGCGACAAACCATTTCCATCTCCAATTAAAAGAATAACATTTTTTACAGGAAGTTCTTTTTGATCTGTTTTATAAGTTGGTTTATAGACTTTTGAAGAATTACTTGCCGTAATTAATCTTTTTGGCAAAGCCTGAATATATTGAACACAATTGTATGGCGAATCTGTATTAATGATGTCTACTCCTAATTCTAAAAGTGCTTTCCACGCGCTTTTTGTATCGGGAGCAGCCCAAAAACGAAATGGTTTGTTGGTTTCTTTTGCTTTAGAAATAACCGCGCTTACTTTTTTGTAATCTTCATGCGTCAATCTTCCTAAACCGTTCCAAACAGAATATTTTTTAAAATCAACACTAACCATCGCAACTTTCGCCCAATTTTCTTTTGAAATATTTTTTCCTAGTTCTTGAAAATCAAAAGAAATAAAATCAGGATATTTTACGTAGGTTTCGGAATCAGGTCTATTTCCTGACACAATAATTTTAATATTCTTGTTTTTTGTAATGGATGCATATTTATTTAAAACAGAAACTAATTTAGTAAGCGTTGAAACTGCTTCGGTTTTAATGTCAATCAACAAAAATAATTGTTGTTCTTTTTTGAAGTTCATTTTTAAAGCCGTTTCTAAAGGCTTCAAATACAAATCTTCTAAAGTTCTTGAAGCTGAAATCCCTTGCAGATCATGAGAAACGTATAAATTATTATCCTTTAGGAAAATGTCTGCTTCTATAGAATTTGCTCCATTTGCATATGCATTCCAAAACGGAATAGTTTGATTATAATCGTTATGAGAATGTATTTTAACCTGTTCTTGAGAAAATAGTCGATTTACCGCGCCAATTAAGGACAGGAAAAGACTAATGAACAAAACTGATGTTTTCATTTTGAAAAAATTAATGACTATTTGGGTAAAAAAAAAAGTAGGTTTGAGGCAAAAAAGGTGAATGATCTAAAGAAATAATTCGTTTATTCTGAATGGCAAATCAGATTTGAAAACGAAAACTTACTAGACGAACGTGATTTTTTGAAGAAAAAAAACAATAAAAAACAGGGGATTTTAAATGTTCTAAAACCTCCCTGTTTTTAACAACTAAGCATAAGAAAACTGCTTAAGCAATTGCAGTTTTCAAACTAACACAATAAAACAACTTACTAATATCCTTTGTTCTGAACCAAATATCCTGGTGTATTAGATGCTCCGTCAATTGCAACTTGAGGAATTGGGAACAATCTTTTATTTACATCAGTATCTGATTTTTCAGTCCATTTATCTTCGAAATGGCTAAAACGAATTTGAGTATTTCTTCTTAAACCTTCCCAGTAAAACTCAAAACCATATTCTCTATACAAAATATTTAAATTGATTGCTGGAAGCGCCGCCGGAATTGGAGCACGAGCTGTTCTTGAAGTTCTAACCGTATTCATGTCTGCCAATGCACCAGCAGTATCTCCTTTTCTTAATTTAGCTTCGGCACGCATCATGAAAATTTCAGCATATCTCAACAAAACCATATCTACGCTACTGTAGTAATTTCCGTCAGGAGAAGTGTGGCTAAATTGGTATTTAGAAACTCTGTAGCCAGAATAGTGCATACTTCCTTCTTTTGTAAAATCAACTTTAAGTGTCAAGTTAACGTAACCAACATTTTTATCAGGACCATTTCCTTTGATTTGTTTTACTGGATAAATTCTGTATCCTGTATCACATTTGTAAAATGCTCCATTTGCATCTTTTCTCGCAGCCCATGGAATACCTCTCATAATTCCTCTATCAATTTCAAACTCTTCTGCTTTTACACAGTAGTAGTGATTCTCATCATTTAGAGGAGAAAAACCAGTAAGATCTTTCAAGTTATCTGGTACTTTTGCATTGTTTTTATAAAATCTTGAATCGGCATTTGCAGGATCTACAGATCCGTAAGCATCAACCCAAGTCTGATAAAAATCTGAAGTAATAGCTGGTCCGTCAGTTCCGTCTGCGTTAATAGATTCAGGTCTTGGAAACATTGATCCAGGAATTGACCAATATGCCCAACGGTTGTTTTCGTCTTTTAAAACTCCACGCTGATCTAAAGCAAAAATTACTTCTTTGTTAGAATTATTGTCATCATCAAATAAGTCAAAATATTCTGGTGACAAAGTAAATTTTCCAGAGTTAATAATATTATCTGTGTATTTGATTACTTTATCCATATCTGCTGGCGTAAATGAAGGCATTCCGTAAGGATCACGGTATACAGCCGCATTTAGGTTTAATCTTGCTAGAAGTCCCCAAACGGCAGATTGTGTCATTCTTCCTGGTCCTTTATCTTTATTAATTACATCAGCAACAGACAAAAGTTCCTCTTCTATGTAAGTAACTGCGTCTTGACCTCTAAGAATTTCAGAAGTTGCAGCCGATGATTCTTTTTTGAATACAAGTCCCCAGCTGTCTAATGTCATCATATTCAAGTAAGCTCTAAGCGCTTTCATTTCGTAAAGTGCTCCTTTTGCTTCTGTATTTCCATCTTCTGCAAGTGGAGTTAAAACTTCAATAGCAGATAATGTTCTTGAGATATTTTTAGTCAATTCGTTCCAAGTACTTGTAACCAAATCATTCGTTGGTGTAGTCGTGTGCGCGTGTACTGCTAAATATTTCCCTCCATCATACCAATCTGTTCCTCCACGGTAAGGTAAAATACCTTCGTCACTTGCAATTAATTGCAAACCAAAATTATTTGTATGTATCCAAGTCGATTTTAATTGTCCATACGCAGGAGCAATTGCTCCGCTGATTGCGTCTGCTTGTCCGCCTCCGTTTAAGGATTCGTCCAGTACTTTTTCTTCTAAGTCTGTACAGCTCCAGTTCAAGAATAGACCTAATCCAAGAGCAGCTATAATTACTTTATTTTTCATTTTTTGTTTTTTTATTAGAATGCTACATTTAAGCCAAATACAATAGTTCTGCTTCTTGGGTAACTGAAATAGTCAATTCCAAAAGACTGAATATCGCCAACTGAAGTTCCAGTATTAATCTCAGGATCGTAACCACTGTATTTTGTAATTACAAATAAGTTTTGTCCTGTAATTGAAAGACGAATGTTATCCATTACATCAGTAAGTCCGATTAATTTTGGGTTTAAATTATATCCTAGAGTAGCATTGTTTAATCTTAAGAAACTTCCATCTTCTAAATATCTTGTAGAAACTGTGTTAGAGTTTGTAGAAGCTTCATTTAAATATTGAACAGCTCTATCTGTTGTATTGAAAGAATTTGCCAAACTTCCTCTGTTGAATGAAGACATTGCCACGTGATTGTAGATTTTGTTTCCACCAGCACCGTTGAAATTAGCTCCGAAATCAAAATTCTTGTATTTTAAATTCAAGTAAAAAGCATAGATATAATCTGGTAAAGCGCTTCCTGCGACAATACGGTCATCATCCAAAATTTGTCCGTCTCCGTTTGTATCAGCAAATTGGTTTAAGCCATTAGCACCGATTCCAGTAAAGTTAAGCATGTAGAAAGAACCAATTGGCTGTCCGTTAAGTACACCATTAATAGTTGCTCCAGATTGTCCACCACCTTGAGCACCACCAGTTGTTAAGATTTTATAAGGTGAATTTTCTACTTTATTGTTTGTGAAAGAAATGTTTCCACCAATGCTGTATGAGAAATCTTTGCTTTTATCACTGCTGTAATCTAAAGCAACCTCAATACCATTGTTTTTAATTTCCATGTTTGGAATGTTTGTCCAATATTTTGATGTTGGCTGAATTGGATCTGTAGGCGCAACTTCTAATAAGATATTATCTGAAACTTTATTGAAATAATCTAATGTACCAGAAATTCTGTTGTTGAATAAACTAAAATCTAAACCGATGTTTGCTTGCGTAGAAACTTCCCATTGAATATTCGGGTTAGCCAAACGCGTGTAGATTGAACCATAAGGATAACCGCTTAAATCTGTAGCAGAAGGATCTAACGGATAAGTATCGTTTCCTGTATTACTTTCTGTATAACTTGCTTTTGTAATTTTTGAAGGAATCTCTTGAGAACCTGTTTTTCCCCAGCTTGCTCTTAATTTTAGATTATTTACCGTTTCAGAATCTTGTAAAAAATCTTCTTTTGTAATATTCCAACCTAAAGCAACAGATGGAAAATATCCGTATCTATTGTTTTTACCAAATTTAGAAGAACCGTCTGCACGCATTGTTGCAGTTACTAAATATTTGTTATCGTATCCGTAGTTTAATCTTCCGAAGAAAGACTGCAATTCGTTTTCGATTGCCGATGAAGATTGTGTCGTACGCTCACTCGCTGTTTCAATCTGATTTTTTGGTTCTACACCATTATCAGGAAATCCAGATAAATTGTAGCTTTTTTGGTTTAATTGGATTTTCTGATAAGATTGACCCGCTAAAACTGTAAAACTATGATCTTTAATATTGAAATTATACGTTAAAGTATTCTCGTACAAAGTATTATTATTTGTAGAAACAATATTATTTAAAGAACCTAAAGTTGTATTTGTTGCCGATGAATATGGCAAAGTTTGAATGTCTCTTTCAGACATAGAATAATCAACTCCAAGATTAAATTTATACGTTAAACCTTTAATGAATTCGTAAGATGGCGAAATGTTTGCCAAAATACGGTTATTGTTTGTAAAATCAGAATAGATTCTTTCGCTAATAAGCGGATTTAAAACATCATTACTTAAATTAGTGTTTGGCTGACCATTTACATAAACTGCATCTGTTGGGTTCATTGTTAGCATATTTCCAACAACTCCTCTTGCGTCTGGTCTAGAATTTTCTAGTTTAGTTCCTGTTAAACTGAAAGTAATGTTAAACTTATCGTCTAATGCTTTTTGACTTAAATTTACACGTCCAGAATAACGTTTTAAATCACTATTTCTTAAAACACCTTCTTGATTATCCATACCAAGAGATGCAGAATAAGTTGATTTCTCAGTTCCTCCGCTCATTGTTAAATTAACGTTTTGAGAAACTCCAGTTCTAGTCAATTCATCTTGCCAATCTGTATTTGCTCCACCGTCTTGTAAAGTTCCGTTTACCGCAACAACTCCTCTTCTAAATTCATCTGCACTAAAAACATCTACTTTATTTGCTAGCGAAGAAAAACCAGTTGTCATAGAAAGATTGATTTGAGTTCTTCCTTTTGATCCTTTTTTAGTTGTAATTACTACTACTCCATTTGCAGCTCTAGAACCGTAAATTGCAGAAGCAGATGCATCTTTAAGTACATCGATACTTTCAATATCTTGCGGATTAATAAAGTTTAAAGGATTTGAAGCAACTCCATTACCACTATTATCCAAAGCAAACCCATCTACAACATAAAGAGGCGTTGTTCCAGAACGCAAACTTCCAACTCCACGAATAATAATATCTTGATTCGCTCCAGGTTCTCCACTTGCTGCAGTAACGTTAACTCCGGCAACTTTACCTTGAATCAATTGTCCTGCATTGGTAACAACTCCTTTATTAAAATTTTCGCTTTTTACAGAACCAATAGCTCCCGTTACATCAGATCTTTTTTGAGAACCGTAACCAACAACAACAACTTCATTTAATGTACTAACCTCTTCGGCTAATGAAACATTCAATTTTTGATTTCCAGAAAAAGGAACTTCTTTTGTTTGAAATCCTACGTAAGAAAAAACTAAAACACCTTGATTGATCTGTGCTTTAATTTGAAAATTTCCGTCAAAGTCCGTAGTTACAGCTCCTTTAGGTTCTCCTTTTACATAAACAGAGACCCCTGGTACGGGTATTTTTTCTGCGTCAGAAACTACTGCTCCTGATACTGATACCTGCGAATAGGAATACGACATACATCCTAAAGCAAGAATTAATAATGCATAAATTTTTTTCATTTAAATTACTTTTTTTGTTTTGCCAAAAGTATTTTAACAACTCCTCCAAAGGGAGGATTTTTGTTTTTCAAAAGAGGACTTTTATTTCAAATTAGGACAGAATTAGCACAAAAAAAGAGGAATATTGCACATTAACATTGTCCTAACTTTCTACAAATACAGGGCTAACAGAAACCTTAAACCGTGTACTCTTTAAATTCTTTGAATTCTTTAGGAGTTTTCCCAAAATACTTCTTAAACGAGCGTCCAAAGTATTTTGGATCATTATAACCGCATTCAAAACTTATCTCAGAGATGTTTAATCGTTTTGTTTTTAATAGCAATTCTGCCTTTTGCAAGCGAAGTGACATTAAAATATCTGAAGGAGATTGGTTTAAAGTTTCTTTAAATATGCGATAACATTTTACTCTCGAAATGCCCAATTCTTCACCCAACATTTCAACATTAAATGAAGGATTCTGAAGTTGTTCTTTAATAATTTCTAAAGCCTTTCGTAAAAGCCTTTCATTTGCAGTTACGTGTTCGTTATCTTCTGTTAGAATCTCAAATATTTTCTCCTGAATTTTATGCTCTCTAAGCGGTTCAATATTTTGATTGATTAAACTGTCTATCTTTTTTCTAACGAATGATGCGCTGGCTGGAAGCTGGATATGGGTTTCGATACCAATTTCTAATAATTGTTCGTTCAATTCGTAATTAATATCCTCAGAGATATAAATCATTGGTATTTTGATATTCGAATTTTCTCTATTTGATTTTAAAAAGTCAATGAGTTTTTTGGAGAATTCTGTCTGATATAAAATCAATGCCGAAATATTGATTTGTTTTAATATAGAATTTAAATTGGAAACAGAACTTTCAAAAATCAAATTGAAATTTTCGCCATCTAAAACCTGGTTTGCAGCCGGATTATTGTATGAATCTCCAAAAACCAAAAGACATTTTTTATCTGAAGCAAATTGATTTGGGTAATTGAAATTTTTCCATGAAATAGTTTCCTTATAATGCACATCAGGATTAACAATTTCGATTGGAATACGCATCGTAATCTGGAAATCTTCTTCAGAAAACGGAATTAATTCTCCTTCTAAATCTTGCAGCAAAACCTGCAATGCTTTAAAATAAGGACTATAATGCGAAATATTATACCAATTGTCTCTTAAAATAACACTGTCTGAAATTGCTTTAATTTCAATACAGTCAGACTGGTAAGTTATTGAAATGTTTATCGTACTGTCCTTATCGGAATATTTGCTTAAATCATTAAAAAAATACTGCATTGCCAATTTTAAACGCAAAATATCTACAGACGCAAAGCAATCTGAATGATCAATTTCACAATTAAAATTTACCTCATTCTGCTGCAACTCTTTCTTCAATTTTTCGACATTATTTCTAAAAACAGGAAACAGACTTGTTGCTGATTTCTTTACAGGTCCAAGATCTTTTACATGTTCGAGATAATTCCATTCTGAAATAAGCTTTACCAATTTTCCAGATTGCACAATTAAATCTCGATGTGTTTCTGTATCTTTTTTGAAGGAACTAGATATTTTAATGATTTTAGAAATGGGTTCTTGAAACTCCGAAAGCATGAAAGTTTTAAACTTTTCAATTTCAAAATTTTCCTTTTTCAAATTACTATGAAGAATGAGCAGTTTTTCTTTTTGTTCTAGAATTTTCTTGTTCTTTTCATCCAATTCTTCATTAACGGCTTCCATTTCTTTTTTCTGATTTTCAATTACAGCTGTTCTTGCCGCAACCAATTCTTCAAGATATTTTTGCTGTGCCAGAGATGCTTTATTTTTAACATAAACTACAACGACGCACATAAGAAGAATAAAACCTGAGAGAAATATGTAAAACAAAATCGATTCGTAAAATGCTTTTCCGATTTGAAGAGAGAAAAAAACAGGTTCAGGTTTTCCGTCTTTTCCTTGTTTAATGAAGAAATTATATTCGCCAGAAGATAAATTCGAATATTCTATTTTATTGTTTGTCGGCAAAAGAATCCATTTTTCATCTCTTCCTTCTAATTTATAATAAATAGCTGCTTTGTTATTTCGAGGAAAAAGAATCGGAATGACTTCAATTTCTAATTTATTGTTACTGAAGCTTTTTTCAATCGACGCTTGAGCGTTTTCAACGCCATCAATTTTCAGTTTTATTTTTGCTTTCGGACTAATATTATGAATCGTTGCTGGATTAAAATAATTTAAACCTTCAACTCCACCAAAAAACAAATTTCCTTTAGAATCTTGGTAATAAGCTCCTTCTGAGAATTCTGGCGCCTGCCAACCGTAATCCGGATTATAAGACGTAACGCTGTATCTTTTCTTATCAATAGAAGCAATTCCTTTTGTCGTGCTTATCCAGACTTTATCACCAGTATCAATTAATCCGTAAACCATATGACTTGGCAATCCTTCTAATTCTGTAATATTTTTAACAACACCGTTTTTTTTGTTAAAGACAGTTACACCGCCAAGAGAAGCAATCCAATAATTATCTGATTCATTATCAACAAAAACAGAATAAATGCTGTTGCCTAAAATTCCATCTTTAGTACTAATTCTTTTTAGAGTATTTGTCTGCAAATTGAATACAATTACACCACTATTTTCGGTCGAAAGTATTAGATTTTGATTGTCTTTTTTGACGTTTCTAATATGATATTTACTCAATAATTCTTGCCCTCTGAATTTTTCAAATTTTCCTGTTTCCAAATTAAACTTAGCCAAACCACCCCAGCAACCGAGCCACAATTGCTTATTTTGATCCTCAATTATAGAATAACATCTGTTAATAGAAACATCTTCACTGTTTGCTGTTTCATAACTCGTACAATTATTACCAGAAATTCTTAGAATACCTTTATACGTTCCTGCCCAAATATTTCCATCGCTAGAAGTAAATAAACTTCTCACGCGTTCCCAATCAGAATGTGAGCTGGCTTTGTCTATTTTAAATTTCTCAAATTTTTGACTTTTATCGTTGTAGCAATAAAGTCCTCTTGTGTAATATCCTAGCCAGATTTTTCCATTTTTATCTTTAGTAATAGCTCTTATTGTTTCGTCTGGAAGATTAGGTTCTTTTAAAGGATGCGGTACTATCGCATTTATTTTTTCAGAACCTGCAAATGCCATACTCAAACCGCCGTCTTTTTGCCCTAACCAGACATTTCCGAAATCGTCAAGATGAAGCGCTTCTATTTCGTTATTTTTAAAAGAATACGGCGCATACAAATCGGCTGTAAAATGTTCGATTTTATTTTCATTTGTAATAATGTATAATCCGTTTTCACGAGTCGCAAACCAGATATTACCAGATTTATCCTTTAAAACATCATTGATTTTAAGCTGCGGATTTTTCCGAAGCAAGCTGTTTTTTAAATTAGTGAAATCTGATTTTCTAACATTATTTGCACTTGTTTCTACAAAAGATTTGTTTTTGTATTCATAAAAATCTTTTTCTGTTTCGACTACAATATTTCCCTTTTGAGACAGATATAGGTTTTTCGGAGATGTTTTAAACTTAAACTCTTCAAATTCTTCATTACCAACGTAACAGTTTATATTACCTTCTTTTGTCATAATCCAGATTTTTCCAGATTTATCTTTTTTCAACTTTGTAATATAATTGCTTGAAATGGTTTTAGGACGATTGAGATTATTTTTAAAAATCTTAAAATTATAACCGTCAAAATAATTCAGTCCGTCCCAAGTTGCAATCCATAAACCGCCGTCTTTGTCACTTTCTATATCGACTACGGAATTGTTGGATAATCCTTGATTGGTAGTAAAATTTTCGAATTTTATTTGTTGTCCAAATGAATACAGTGTAAAAAGAAAAAATAATTGTAGTGCCTTAGCCATTGCGTGTAATTTAACTCGCAAGTATACAATCGCAAGGTAACTTAAACATAAATTGTATGTTAAGTTAAAAAGTGATTCAAAAGCAATCTCAGTGACTTAGAAAGCTATTTCAACATAAAAAATTAACATTTTTTTGAAATTTTAAAATTTATTAAACAAAACAAAACACATCATAATCTTATCTTAATACCTGTAATACTCTCATTTCTTGGGTTATTTCGTATATTTGCGAATTAGATTAAAAAAAGCAGACCCCAATAATGTTTCAACTTTTTCCTGTAGACCCTAAAACCATTTTTCTACTTTATTTTTGGGGTAATTTTTTTACTTGTATTTTAATTTTTAGTTACTCGTTTTCTTACGCTACAAGCGATAACAAAAAAATATTAAAACTATTCGGTCTAGGCAAATTAATACTTACTATAGCTTGGATATTAGCGCTTTTGCGAAATATAATCGATGATTTTACTTCAATCAACATTGCCAACTCTATGATTCTTGCTGCTTGTTGTTTTGAAACAATTGCCATGTTAGCATTGATCAAGACAAAAGCAAAGCGATATTTCAGGCTTCAAATAGCAATTACCACTCTTACCATTATAGTTTTTAATATCGGTACTTTTCTAGAAGCTACGATGAATACGCGCGTTGTAATTGCGGGTATCGGAGTTTTTGCGATTTACTTAATGCCAACCGTACTTTATTTTACAGAAAAGAAAAAAAGCTTTTTTAAGACATTTTATGTTCTCTGTTATGGCGGATTTGAAGTTTTAATTCTAATACGAACTATATACAGATATTACTATCCTGAGGATAAAGTCATTTCTTATGGAACTTTAGACAGTTTGTATAGCATTTGTTTGTTTCTGCTGTCTCTTATCGGAATTGTTGGCTTTTTATTGTTAGTGAAAGAAAAGCAAGATCATAAAATTCAGAAACTTTTAGACGATAAAAATCAGTTTTTCTCCATTATTTCTCATGATTTAAGAGGTCCGTTAGGATCATCTGTTTCGCTGTCTGAACTTTTTCTTGAGAATATTGAAGATTACAGTCGTGAAGAAATTAGAGAAATTTCAGAAATGCAGCATGAATCCAATAAAAACATTTACAAACTTTTGGAAAATCTGTTAGAATGGTCGCGCGTACAAACGGGAATGATTACTTTTTGTCCAAAAAATGTTTCTTTAAATACCTTGATAAAAGAAAATATCGAACTAAACAAAAATGCGGCTTTAAACAAAAATATAAATCTTGTTTTCGAATCAACAGATTTAATTGAGGCTGAAGTCGATAAAAATATGGTGGGAACTATTTTGCGAAATTTACTTAGCAATGCGATTAAGTTTACCGAGAAAAACGGAGAAATTAAAATCAAACTTTTTCAAAATGAGCATCAAGCAAAAATTTCTATTACAGATAACGGAATTGGAGTTCCAGATTCTATAAAAGAAAATCTATTTAGAATTAATGAAAAAGTAACGCAAAAAGGAACTGAAAACGAAACCGGCAGCGGATTAGGATTATTGCTTTGCAGCGAATTCATTAAAATTCACAATGGTAAAATTTGGGTAGAAAGTGAAGCTGGAGAAGGAAGCACTTTTAAATTTACTTTGCCATTACAAAATATCTAAAAAAAAAATCCAAATCCCAAGAACTTGGAATTTGGATTTTTAATATTGTTTTTCTTAAAACTTTTAATCTAGCACAAAACTTACGCTAACATTTGCCGTAATTTCGATTTCGCCAATTGCTAAAGTTTCATTTGATGCTCCAGCATTATCCATTGCCATAGATTTCATTGCAGCATACATTGGCTGTGGACGATACACTTGAGAATTATCAGAAATTGTAAAAGCTTTACCAACTTTTTGCCCTAAAACAGAAACATATTCTTCGGCTTTTACTTTAGCATCTTTCATCGCTAATTTTCTAGCTTCAGATTCGTATTGCGCTAATTTAGAAGATTCAAAAGAAACTCGATCAATACGATTAATTCCTTGCTGAACCAAACCTTCCATTAATTCATCGTATTTCGACAAATCTTTTACTACGATTTCTACAGTTTGTGTAGCGTTATAAGAAGTTTTCTTTTTCTCATAATCATACTGCGGATTTAAAGCAACTTGTTTTGTTCTGAAATCTGCTGTCGGAATATTCATTTTTTTGATGAATTTTAGAACAGCATCCATCTTTTCGTCGTTTTGTTTTTTAACGTCTTTAGCATTATTCCCTTTTGTTTCAACCGTAGCTGAAATACAAACTTGATCAGGTGCTACTTTTACTTTTCCTTCCCCATTTACATTGATTAGAGGTATTTGTTTGGTTTCCTGGCCGTAAGACATAGTCATAAACATGATTGTTAAAAATAATACTAGTTTTTTCATTTTTGTTATATTTTAATATTTAGTAAAGGCTTTTCAAAAGTTATGCCAGCATTATATTTTTCCCATTTTTGCCATTCCAAAAAGTATAATTATTGGAATTGCCAACAAAATAACCATTAAAGTATTATCAGTAAATAACGAAGGTTCTTTTATTAAAGTAATCAAATAACCGCCTATAGCGCCACCAAAATGTGCTGTATGCCCAATATTATCATTTTTAGCGCGCATTCCATAAATAGAGTATAATAAATACACAATACCAAAAATATAAGCTGGCATCGGAATGACAAAAAATACGCCTAACATCATATTTGGCTGTAACAATATTGCAGAGTACAAAACTCCCGTAACAGCGCCAGATGCTCCAACGGCACGATAACTATAATCGTTTTTATGAAACATCATAGTAAGAAGATTTCCAAAAATCAAACTTCCAAAATAAATTAAAACAAAAGAAAATGGTCCGAGCCAAGATAAAACCACGGGTGCAAAGAAATATAGTGTCAGCATGTTGAATATTAAGTGCATCATATCGACATGCAAAAAACCAGAAGACAACATTCTAATCTGCTCTCCCGAACGAATACTTCCAACATGAAATTCGTATTTTCTAAAAAAAGAAAGATCATTAAAACCTTTGTAACTAATAACCGCGTTTGCAACGATAATTCCAACTAAAATGATATTCATAAATAAAAATTATTGTGAATGGTAAATATAATCATTCTTAAAGAAAAGTTAGTAAGAAAGCAAATTATCAAACATTAATCATTTTTCATTTATCTTTGTAAAAAAAAGCTGCATGCAATTTCTCGTTTACATTTTAGCCTATCCTTTATTGTGGCTTATCTCCATATTACCTTTTCCTATATTTTACTTATTCTCAGATTTTGTTTATTTTTTAATTTACAGAGTTATCGGATATCGTAAAAAAGTAGTTCGCGAAAATTTAGCTCTTGCTTTGCCTCATTTAAGCGATACTGAAAGAAAAGAAGTAGAAAAGAAATTCTACAAACACATGTGCGATATGTTTTTAGAAATGGTGAAAACAATGAGCATTTCGCATGAGGAAATGGACAGACGATTCCGAATAACCAATCTCAATCTTGTTTTAGATTATGCAAAAAAAGGAAAAAGCGTAATTCTTGTAGCTTCGCATTATGCAAGTTATGAATGGCTTTTGACTATTAACCCAAAAATTGGTTTTAAAGGAATTGCTGTTTATAAAAAATTGGCTAATCCTTATTTTGACAAACTCGTTCGAAGAATCCGTTCTAAATACGATACAGAAATGATAGAAACCAGAAAAGCAATTCCGACAATGGCTCAAAACCAGCGTAATGGAGTTTTGGCAATGTATGGTTTAGCTAGCGATCAATCTCCGAAATTGGATAGAATTTTTCATTCTATGGAATTTATGGGCGTTGAAGTTCCTGTACACACGGGAGCCGAAATGCTGGCAAAAAAATACGATTTGGCTGTTATCATGGTAAAAGTAAAAAAAGTAAAAAGAGGATTTTATGAGGCAACGTTTGTTTCGCTTGCAGATAATCCGAAAGAATATCCAGATTTTGAAATTACCGAAATGTATTTGAAAGAAGTAGAAAAACAGATTCTTGAAGCTCCAGAATTTTATTTATGGACACACAAAAGATGGAAACACCGCGTAAAATAATTTCAAAATAACAATTTAAAAAATCCGAAAAACAACCTTATGTTTTTCGGATTTTTCTTTTGAATCTGATGCAATTCGCCAATTTATGCTTTGTAAGCTAGATTTGATGTGTTTTTGTAATGATTTTTTTGAATGAATTAAAAAAGGAAACAATTTAAATTTGATCTTCTCTAATTATCTAAAAAAAAACAAAAAATCATTAACCATGATCAAAAAATTACTTTTTACAGTTTTGCTATTATTTCTGTTTTCTACGATTTCCGCTCAAAGTCCAAAACGAGGTATTGCTTACGGGGCGCATTCTAAAGCAGATATTTTAGCCTTAAAACCTGGCCTTTCTTGGTGGTACAATTGGTCGCCAGAACCAGAAGCTGCTTTAAATGCAGATTATGCATCTCTAGGAGTTGAATTTGTTCCTATGGCATGGGGAAAAATCAGCGATGCAGAGGTTCAAACATTCATCAATAAAATAAAACCTGGCGCCAAATATTTGCTTGCTTTTAATGAACCTAATTTTAACGATGGCGCAAGATTAACTCCACAAGAAGCTGTTAACGCTTGGGCAAATATTGAAAAAATTGCTGCTGCAAAAAATCTAGAAATTATTAGTGCGTCTCCTGCTTATAATGGCCCTAGCAATTATGGAGGGATTTCAGATCCGATAGTTTGGCATACACAGTTTTTTCAATTATGTCCAAATTGCAAAGTCGATTATATTGCTTTTCATACTTATGATGCTACTGCAGGTTCTGTAATTGGCGTTACCAGTCTTCTTAAAAAATTCAACAGACCGCTTTGGATTACCGAATTTGCAAATAGAGTTATTCAAAGTGCTGCGGACAAAACCGCTTTTATGAAAGACATTTTAACCAATTTTGAAAACGATCCAGATATTTTTCGCTATTCTTGGTTTTCTGGAAGAGTAAATCCGACTTGGACAGATATGTTAGAAGGACAATTGCTAAGTTCTACAAGCGGTGTTTTAAGACCAATCGGAACAGAATATATTAATGTGCCTTACTCTACAAAGAAAATGACTGTTCCAGGGCGCGTTGTAGCCAATAAACATTACAGAAGAAAAGGAACAGGTTTGCAAGCCACTACAGACTCTAATACAGGTCAGAATGTTTGTTATATTAACGAAGGAGATTGGAACGAATTTATGCTAAATGTGGTCGATGCAGGAACTTATAACTTAACTTTCAGAGTTGCTTCTCCAATTCTTGAAGGAAAATTTGATGTTCTTGTAAATGATGTTGTGGTAAAAACAGATGAAACTTTTCCTGCAACGGGAGACTGGCAAACTTACGCCGATAAAGTTGTTAGCGGAGTTACGCTTCCTAAAGGTGAAGTTTATTTGAAAATCAAATTCAAATCGAACGATTTTAATTTTAATTATATTGATGTAGCTGCAGCTAATCTTGGCGTGAAAGATGATGTTTTAGAAAAAGATAGTTTTACAATTTATCCAAATCCAGTAAAAAATCAATCGACTTTGCATGTCAAATCGAGTATAACAGAACCTTTAACGATCAAAATTATCGACATGAAAGGTGATGTTTGTTTTTCATCTTCAGATTTTTCTACAAATGAAGATATTAAAATTGGAGAAAAATTGGCAAAAGGAGTTTATATCGTAAATGCTTCTTACGGCAATATTAAAAAGTCTATTAAGATTATTAAAAATTAAAGATTATTGTCTTGTTTTAATATTCCCTACGGAATCAATTATCTTTTAACGGAAAAGCCTCTTTCGAAAATTTCAAAAGAGGCTTTTTTTATTTTTAAAAACAGAAATTATTAGATTCCTGCAATTACTTTAATTTCATCAATGATTCGAAGTGCTAATTTATCTGCAGCATCTTGTGAAGGTGCTTCTGTATAAATACGAATAATTGGTTCTGTGTTAGATTTTCTCAAATGAACCCATTCTGTAGCGAAATCAATTTTTACACCATCGATTGTCGAAATGTCTTCATTTTTATATTTCTCAGTCATTTGAGTTAAAATTGCATCAACATCAATTTGCGGAGTTAATTCAATTTTATTTTTACTCATATAATATTCTGGATAAGAAGCTCTCAAAGCAGAAACCGACATTTTTTTATTCGCTAAATGAGTTAAAAATAAAGCAACTCCAACCAAACTATCTCTTCCGTAATGCAATTCAGGATAGATAATTCCACCGTTACCTTCACCACCGATAATGGCATTATTCTTTTTCATTAATTCAACAACATTCACCTCTCCTACTGCACTTGCTTCGTAACTTCCGCCGTGAGTTTTGGTAACATCTCTTAAAGCACGAGAAGACGACATATTCGAAACTGTATTTCCTGGCGTTTTGCTTAAAACGTAATCTGCGCAAGCCACCAAAGTATACTCTTCACCAAACATTTCTCCATCTTCGCTAATAAAAGCTAAACGGTCAACGTCTGGATCAACTACAATTCCTAAATGCGCTTTTTCTTTTACAACCAATTCAGAAATATCTGTTAAGTGCTCTTTTAAAGGTTCTGGATTGTGAGGGAAATGTCCGTTTGGTTCGCAGTATAATTTTACCACTTCAACTCCCATTATTTCAAGTAATTTTGGAATAATGATTCCACCAGAAGAATTTACACCGTCAACAACTATTTTAAACTTAGCATCTTTTACAGCCTGAACGTCAACCAATGGAAGACATAAAACTTCATCGATATGAATATCCATGTAAGCATCGTTTACTGTAACTTTTCCTAAACTGTCCACATCCGAAAAATCAAAAGCTTCAGCTTCAGCAATTTCAAGAATTTTAGTTCCGTCTGCACCGCTCAAAAATTCTCCTTTTTCATTTAATAATTTTAAAGCATTCCATTGTTTTGGATTATGAGATGCTGTTAAAATAATTCCACCGTCCGCTTGTTCCAAAGGCACGGCAACTTCAACAGTTGGTGTTGTAGAAAGTCCAAGATCAATAACATCGATTCCTAAACCAACTAATGTATTTACTACTAAGTTGTGAATCATTGGTCCAGAAATTCTCGCATCACGACCAATTACAACCTTTAATTTATCTTTATTTGCATTATTTTTTAAGAAAGTTCCGTACGCTGATGCAAATTTCACCGCATCAACAGGAGTCAGATTATCTCCTACTTTTCCTCCGATTGTTCCTCGAATTCCAGAAATAGATTTTATTAGAGTCATTTTTGTGAGTTAGGGTTATTTTTCTACAAATATAAAAAAGTTACCGAGTAACTAAGGTGCTAATTTTCTAAGATTTTAAATTTAACTTATAAGAAACCACTTTCAAGGAGTTGTTTTTCTAACAAAACCATTTAAAAAAGTTTTTATACATTTACTAAATAACTCAGAAACTTAGCCACTAAGTCTCTCAGAAACTTTAACAAAAATGAATTTCTTAGCCCATATATACCTTTCTGGAGAAAATGATTTGATCAAAATCGGGAATTTTATGGCAGACGGAATTCGCGGAAAACAATTTGAACATTTTCCTCTCGACGTGCAAAAAGGAATCCAACTGCACCGATTTATTGATACATACACAGATTCTCACGATATTTTCAGAAAAAGCACAAAACGCCTTCACGATAGATACCATCATTATTCTGGTGTCATTGTAGATATTGTTTACGATCATTTTTTAGCTAAAAATTGGAGTAATTATTCTGATGAAAAGCTAGAAACCTTCATTAGCCGATTCTATAATTCATTGCATGATAATTACGATATTTTAACAGAGAAAACTCAAGATTTAATGCCATATATGATTGGCAGAAACTGGCTTTTGAGTTATCGTACTGTAGATGGAATTCATCAAATTCTAACTCAAATGGATCGAAGATCTAAAAACATTTCTCAAATGCAATACGCTGTTGAAGAGTTGAAAGAATTTTACGATGATTTCGAAGACGAATTCACTTTATTTTTTGAAGAAATGAAAAAACAGGCCAAAATAAAATTGCTGACTCTGTAACCGCTTCATTCCTTATTAATTTTTTATTTATGAAAAAAATCACGCTTTTAACAGCTCTTTTATACCTATCAATCAGCAACGCGCAACAGAAAACTGCAAATCCAACTGGATTGGTTGTTACAAAAGCAATGGTCGTTTCGGCACGCGAAGAAGCTTCAAAAATTGGAGCCGATATTATGAAAAAAGGCGGAAATGCTTTTGACGCAATGGTTGGCACCGAATTAGCTTTGGCAGTTGCTTTTCCTTTTGCGGGAAACATTGGCGGCGGTGGATTTATGGTATATCGAAAAGCAAATGGCGAAGTGGGATCTTTAGATTATAGAGAAAAAGCACCTTTAGCTGCTACAAAAGATATGTTTCTGGACAGCGAAGGAAATGTTATAAAAGGTAAAAGTACCGAAACTGCTCTTGCAATTGGCGTTCCTGGAACTATTGCAGGCGTTTTTGCAGTTCATAAAAAGTACGGAACAATGCCAATCGCTAAAATTCTAGAACCTGTAATTGCTTTGGCTGAAAGAGGTGTTGTCGTAACCAAAAAACAAGAAAAAAGTTTAAACGATTATCATGATAATATTGTAAAAATAAACGGCGAAAATTCTCCCGTATCTAAAATCTTCAAAGAAAATGATACTATAAAATATACCGCTCTTGCTAAAACTTTAAAACGAATTCAGAAAAAAGGTAGAAATGAATTTTACAAAGGAGAAACTGCAAAAATTTTAGTCAATTATCTTAAATCAAAAGGAGGAATTATCACCATGAATGATTTAGCTAAATATGAAGCAAAATGGAGAAAACCGCTTCAATTTACATATAAAGATTTAAAAATCACTTCGATGTCGCCTCCAAGCAGTGGCGGAATATGTTTGGCTCAAATTTTAAAAATGCTAGAACCTTATGATTTAGCTAAAATGGGACATAATTCAGACGAAGCCATTCAGGTTATTGTTGAGGCAGAAAGAAGAGCGTATGCCGATAGAAGTTATTTTTTAGGAGATCCCGATTTTGTAAAAATTCCATTGAAAGAATTAATGGATGAAAAATATCTGCGTGATAGAATGGCAAGTTTTAATCCCGAAAAAGCGACTTTATCTTCTGAAATAAAAGAAGGAAAAGTAAATTATGTAGAAAGTACAGAAACAACTCACTATTCTATTGTAGATCAATTTGGAAATGCCATTGCGGCAACTACAACTTTAAATGATGGTTACGGTTCTAAATATTATTGTGACGAATTAGGTTTCTTTTTAAATAACGAAATGGACGATTTTAGTGCCAAACCAGGTTCTCCAAATATGTTTGGTTTAGTTGGAAATGAAGCTAATAGCATTGCGCCACAAAAACGTATGTTAAGTTCTATGACACCCACAATTGTAGAAAAAGATGGAAAACTCTTTATGGTAGTCGGAACTCCTGGCGGCTCAACGATTATTACATCTGTTTTGCAGACAATCTTGAATGTTTACGAATACAATTTAAGCATGCAAGAAGCTGTAAATGCGCCACGTTTTCATCATCAATGGCTTCCAGATTTAATTACTTTCGAACCAAATGCTTTTGAGGCCAAAACTATAAATAAGTTAAAGGCGAAAAGTTATTTAATTAATGAAAAACCAACTCCAATTATCGGAAAAGTAGATGCCATTTTGGTTTTACCTGAAGGGAAATTAGAAGGCGGTGCCGATTTTAGAGGAGACGATAAAGCCGTTGGATTTTAATAGTTCTGCGTTTTCATTTTTTTTATCTAAGATTATAGCCTAATTTTGTAAGACCTATAATTTTACAACCGAATGTTAAAAAAATATTTCAGAAGACTAGAAAGTATAATTGCTTTGGCTCAATCGTTAATGACTCCAAAACAGTTTCTATTTTTATCAAGCGTTTTAATTGGAATATCATGTTCGTTTGCTGTAATTATTCTTAAAACGTTCGCCCACAGCGTATTTTCTTTTGCCACTTACATTAACGGAATTCTAAAATTGAGTTTCATTAATAGTATCCTTCCAATTATTGGTATTTTACTGACCGTTTTTGTTGTAAAAAAGGTACTTAACGGAAGCATTCAAAAAGGAACTTCGCAAATACTTTATGCCGTTGCAAAAAAAGCAAGTATCATTCCGCGAAAGCAAATGTATGCACAGATTGTTACGAGTTCGTTAACAGTTGGTTTGGGTGGTTCTGCTGGTTTAGAAAGTCCAATTGTGATCACTGGCGCCGCATTTGGTTCAAATTTTGCCCAAAACTATAAATTACAATACAAAGACAGAACTTTATTAATTGGCTGCGGAGTTGCTGCCGGAATTGCTGCGGCTTTTAACGCTCCAATTGCTGGAGTTCTTTTTGCCATAGAAGTTTTATTGGTTGACGTAAGTATTTCTGCCTTTACTCCAATTATGATTTCTGGAGCAACTGGCGCTCTAGTTTCTGCGATTGTATTGGATGAAAGTATTCTTTTGAGCTTTAAAAAACAAGAAACTTTCGATTATCATAATATTCCTTTTTATGTAACACTTGGAGTTCTTACAGGGCTTGCGGCGATTTATTATTCTAGAAATTTCCAAAGAGTCGAACATTATTTTTCAAAACAGCAAATCAATCCATATAGAAAAGCATTAATCGGTTCTTCGCTTTTAGCTTTGCTTATTTTTATCTTTCCAACTTTGTTTGGTGAGGGATACGAAAGCATTCGAACTTTATCTGAAACAGATCCTGGAAAATTATTAGACAATACTCTTTTTGCAGATTTTAGAAATAATCAATGGGTTTTATTGCTTTTTGTTGGAGCAACGATGATGGTAAAAGTTTTTGCTTCGGGATTAACACTTGGAAGCGGTGGAAATGGAGGAAACTTTGCTCCTTCTCTATTCTTAGGCTCTTATTTAGGATATTTCTTTTCTAAATTTATAACACTTATTGGTTTATCAAAATTGCCTATTACCAATTTCACAATGGTTGGAATGGCTGGTATTTTGAGCGGATTATTTCATGCGCCCTTAACCGCAATATTCTTAATTGCAGAAATTACAGGAGGTTACGGACTTATGATTCCGCTTATGATTGTTTCTTCAATCAGCTTTGCTATTTCAAAACGTTACGAGAAATATTCGCTTGACGTAAAAGGTTTGGCAAAAAAAGGACACGCCTTTACAAGCAATAAAGATTCTAATATTCTATCGACTTTGGATATTGATACCATTATTCAATGTGATTATTTAACGGTTCATCCTGAAGAAAATCTAAGCAAATTGGTCGATTTAATTTCTCACTCCAATCAAGTAGTTTTTGCAGTTGTAAACAACGATAAAGATTTAGTTGGTGTTGTTCATTTTAATGATATTCGCGAAATCATTTTCAATTCTTATCGCGTAAAATACACTCTTATCAAAGATGTAATGAAAGCGCCATTGACAACTATTTCTTCATTGGACAGCATGGAAATTGTAATGAAGAAATTTGAAATGTCAAAATCTGCCTTTCTTCCTGTTTTAAGAGATGGCAAATATCATGGCTTTATTTCTAAGTCAATAGCGCTTGAAGCTTATAGAACAAAACTTCGTTCTATGACGATTGAATAATTTTTTCAGCCTTGCATGATTAATAGATATATTCATACAAAAATACTATATTTGGTTTACTATTATCATCCCAAAAACGATAAACCAAAAACCAATCTATAGATGAAAAACTATTTAATCCTTGTTCTTTTAATCGCTGGATTTCAAAATGCTAAATCCCAAGAAACAGCAAAAGTTAATGCTGAAGAATTACTAAAAGAAATCTCAGACGGCGTTTGTAAATGTATAGATTCTATACCAACTTTAGATAGAGTTAAAGATTCTATAACTGCCGATATTCATTCGTGCATTAGCGATAAAGTTGGCGCTTATCAAATTGGCGAAAAATTAGCCAATCTTGATATGACTAAAGCAACTACAGATACGCAAGGGAAAAAGAATATCGATGTTACGATGAATTTCAATCCTGATTCTAAAGATTTTAAAGATTCCTATTATAAAATTGAACGTTATTTAATGGCTAATTGCAATTCTTTAAAAAGAAAAATTGCCACAAATGATAAAGTGAATAAAAATTCCCTTTCTCAAAATGAAAAAGCCTTAGAAAACTATCAGTTGGGAATTGACGAATCAGAAAAACAAAACTACAAAGGAGCAATTGAATATTATAAAAAAGCGATAAAAATTGATCCTAATTTTGCTTTCGCTTATGATAATATGGGAATTTGCTACAGAAGATTAGAAAAATACGATGAAGCAATTGAAGCATACGAAAAATCCCTCAAAATAGATCCAAACGGATTAATGCCTTTACAAAATATCGCAGTTGTCTACTCTTATAAAAAAGAATATGGCAAAGCAGTAAAAACATACGAAAAACTAGCAGAAATTGAGCCAAATAATCCTGAAGTTTATTATGGAATTGGTCAAATGTATGCTTTGCATTTAAACGATCAGGAAAAAGGTTTAGACAATATGTGTAAGGCTTACAATATGTATATTCAACAAAAATCTCCTTACAGAACAGATGCCGAAAAAATAATCAGAATGATTTATGCCGAAATGAAGAAAAACGGCAAAGAAGCTACTTTCGAAAAAATACTAGCAGATAATAACATCAGTTCAAAATAGGTTGAAAAAATCAAAATTTAAAAACGCCGATTCTCATTGGCGTTTTTTTGTTACTATTTGTAACATAAAGTTTTGCTATCGAGCACAAAAAGAACAAATCAAAGTGGTAACTTTGCGTTTTGCTCAAAATTATGTTAGAAAAAGACAATACTATTGAAGTTCTTGGCGCAAGAGTTCATAATCTTAAAAATATAGACATTTCTATTCCGCGTGAAAAACTGGTTGTAATTACTGGTTTATCAGGTTCGGGAAAATCTTCTTTGGCATTTGATACGATTTATGCTGAAGGTCAGCGTCGTTATGTTGAAACTTTTTCGGCATACGCTAGACAATTTCTAGGCGGTTTAGAACGTCCTGATGTAGATAAAATTGACGGATTATCGCCAGTTATTGCAATTGAACAAAAAACAACCAGTAAAAGTCCGCGTTCTACTGTTGGAACAATTACTGAAATATATGATTTCCTTAGACTTTTATACGCTCGTGGAGCAGATGCATACAGTTACAATACAGGCGAAAAAATGGTTTCGTATTCTGATGAACAAATTAAAGATTTAATTATTCAGGACTACAACGGAAAGCGAATTAATATTTTAGCACCAGTTATTAAAGCAAGAAAAGGACATTATGCTGAATTATTTCAGCAAATCACTAAACAAGGATTTCTAAAAGTTCGCGTTAACGGAGAAGTTCAGGATTTAGTTTCTGGAATGAAATTAGACCGTTACAAAACACACGACATTGAGATTGTTGTAGATAGAATGGTTATTGAAGACAATCCAGATACTCAAAAAAGATTATCAGAAAGCATTAATACAGCGATGCATCACGGCGAAGATGTTTTGATGATTTTAGATCAGGATTCGAATGAAGTACGTTATTTCAGTAGAAATTTAATGTGTCCGACAACAGGAATATCTTATCAAAATCCAGAGCCGAATTTATTTTCTTTCAATTCTCCAAAAGGCGCTTGCCCGCATTGTAATGGATTAGGAACTGTTCATGAAATCAATGCGAAGAAGATTATTCCAAATCCGAAATTATCAATTAAAAGCGGTGGATTTGCTCCGCTTGGCGAATATAAATCATCTTGGATTTTTAAACAATTAGAAACAATTGGAGAAAAATTCGGATTTAAAATAACCGATCCAATCGAGAAAATTCCTGAAGAAGCCATGACGATGATTTTATATGGCGGAAAAGATAAATTTTCTATCAATTCTAAAGATCTTGGTGTAACCAGAGAATATAAAATTGATTTTGAGGGAATTTCTAATTTCATAAAAAATCAATATGACGAAAGCGCAACAACTAGCATAAAACGTTGGGCAAAAGATTTTATGGACGAAATTCCTTGCCCAGTTTGCGAAGGTTCTCGTCTTAAAAAAGAAGCTTTATTTTTTAGAGTGAATGGAAAAAATATCACCGAATTGTGTGATATGGATATTTCAGATTTAACAGCTTGGTTTCTTGATTTAAATAGTCATTTAACTGACAAACAGCTTTTAATTGCTTCTGAAGTCGTGAAAGAAATCAAAGACCGTTTGAATTTCTTAATGAATGTTGGTTTGAATTATTTGGCTTTAAGCCGAAGTTCAAAATCGCTTTCTGGTGGAGAGGCGCAACGTATTCGTTTAGCAACACAAATTGGTTCTCAATTGGTTGGCGTTTTATATATTTTGGATGAGCCAAGTATTGGTTTGCATCAAAGAGATAACGAAAAATTGATTCATTCTTTGGAACAATTACGCGATATTGGAAACTCGGTTATTGTCGTCGAACACGACAAAGACATGATCGAAACTGCCGATTATGTAATTGATATTGGTCCAAAAGCTGGGAAATACGGAGGAGAAATTATCAGTATTGGAACTCCAGCAGAAACTTTAAAATCAAATACTATTACCGCTCAATATTTGAATGGTAAAATGAAACTAGAGATTCCAAAAAAACGTAGAAAAGGAAACGGCAAATTCTTAAAACTGACTGGCGCAACGGGAAATAACCTTAAAAATGTTTCTATTGAAGTTCCATTAGGACAGTTAACTTGCGTTACAGGAGTTTCAGGAAGTGGAAAATCAACATTGATTAACGAAACACTTTATCCGATCTTAAATGCCTATTATTTTAATGGAGTAAAAAAACCGCAACCTTATAAAAAGATTGAAGGTTTAGAACATATCGACAAAGTTATTGATATTGATCAAAGTCCAATTGGGCGAACACCACGTTCGAATCCAGCGACTTATACGGAAGTTTTTACAGAAATTAGAAATCTGTTTACCATGACTTCTGAAAGTATGATTCGTGGTTATAAAGCGGGACGCTTTAGTTTTAATGTAAAAGGCGGACGTTGCGAAACTTGCGAAGGTTCTGGTGTAAGAACAATCGAAATGAACTTTTTACCTGATGTTTACGTAGAATGTGAAACTTGTCAAGGAAAGCGTTTCAATAGAGAAACTTTAGAAATTCGTTATAAAGGAAAATCAATTTCAGATGTTTTGGATATGACGGTTGATGAAGCGGTGCCTTTCTTTGAAAATATTCCGAAGATTTATAGAAAAATCAAAACGATTCAAGATGTTGGTTTGGGTTATATTACGCTTGGTCAGCAAAGTACAACCCTTTCAGGTGGTGAAGCGCAACGTATTAAACTAGCAGGAGAATTATCTAAAAAAGATACTGGAAATACATTTTATATTCTTGATGAACCAACTACAGGTTTACACTTTGAAGACATTCGCGTTTTGATGGAAGTTATCAATAAATTGGTAGATAAAGGAAATACAATTTTGGTAATCGAACACAACATGGACGTTATCAAACTTGCCGATTATATTATTGATATTGGTCCAGAAGGCGGTAAAGGCGGCGGACAATTGGTTGCCAAAGGAACTCCAGAACAAGTAGCCGAAAATAAAAAAAGCTACACGGCTAAGTTTTTGAAAAAAGAATTGGAAGCTTAAAATCTTTACTAAAACATCTTTACATGGCGATACCTTTGTCAAAGTTTAAAACTTTGACAAAGGTCTACGTTCGAATTTAGTCTACACATTTTTGTCATCCCGAGGAACGAGGAATTTTCGCAAGAAACTAATACAAAGTATTTTACTTAAATTGTCGAGCTACTATCGAAGATCCCTCGTTCCTCGGGATGACAAGATGGTGGTTTTGGATTAGAAAAAAGATTAAAATTACTCTGTTAAATGTGACAAAATATTGAAATCAATATTCAACTCACCAATCTCTTGATAATGAAACCACAACAAAAATCATTACCAAAAAAATGTTACATTTAAATTAATAAATAAACATTGTTGTTACAATTCTAGAAAAAAGCGTTAATTTAGTGTCCGCTTTTTCTGAAAAATTCAAAGTTTTAAAAGAGAAATCTTTCAATTAAACCAATTGTTTATTTGAAACCAACTGCCCTAGCCCTGATGGGAGCGGCATCCTTTTGTGGTGGGGTTCACCACAAAAGATATAGCGGACAGCAGGAAATAGCTCCTTCTTTCAACAACGCTAAAAACATAAATAGAAAAAATAATAAATTAAAATACCTAAAATGAGATTAGAAGATTTTGATAATGATGAAGATAAAGTAATTCAGGATCGTTTGAAACAAAAAACGTGGAATGAAATTAGAACCAATGACAGCTGGGCAATTTTTAAAATTATGTCTGAGTTTGTAAATGGTTACGAAGCAATGGGACGTATTGGTCCTTGCGTTTCGATTTTTGGTTCTGCGAGAACAAAACCAGATGACAAATACTATCAATTGGCTGAAAAAATTGCTTATAAAATCAGTAAAGCTGGTTACGGTGTGATTACAGGAGGCGGTCCCGGAATTATGGAAGCTGGAAATAAAGGCGCACATTTAGGTGGCGGAATTTCGGTTGGTTTGAATATTGAATTGCCTTTTGAACAGCACTTTAACCCTTATATCGATCACGATAAAAACTTGAATTTCGATTATTTCTTTGTGAGAAAAGTAATGTTCGTAAAATATTCTCAAGGTTTTGTAGTAATGCCAGGCGGTTTCGGAACTTTAGACGAAATGTTTGAAGCGATTACTTTGATCCAAACTAAGAAAATTGGAAAATTCCCGATTATTTTGGTTGGCGTAGAGTTTTGGTCTGGTTTAATCGAATGGGTTAAAACGGTTTTGGTAGAGAAAATGCATACGGTTAGTCCAGAAGACTTGAATTTATTTAAAATTGTGGATACGGAAGATGAAGTTGTAGATGTTTTAGATAAATTCTACAAGAAATATGATTTGAGTCCGAATTTCTAATTTTTGAACCACATAAATGATATAAGTATATTTAAGTGTTACGCTTAAAGCAATGCTTTTAAATGAACTTATATCACTTATAAGGTTAAATTTTACTACAAATACGCAAAAATTGAAAGCTGTTTTTTTAAACAGCTTTTTTTATGCTATTTTTACAAAAATCCGAAGTCACAATATGTCCGTAAATTAAGTATATCTGAACATTTTTAAGCCCGTATTTGAAAGCACTTTATAAAATTATTTGCCTTTTTATAGTTTTATTTTCTTCGATAAAACTTTCAGCACAACATCAATCTAAGATGGAAGTGGCGGTAAATCTTGAGCTTAAAACACTGAATGTAAAACAGGATCTTACTTTCTACAATACCTCAAATGATTCTCTAAACTCTATTGTTCTTAATGATTGGAATAATGCTTTTGTAGATAAAAATACACCTTTAGCAAGACGTTTTTCAGATGAATTCTACAGAGGATTTCATTTAGCAAAGGCTGTTGATAGAGGAAAAACTACAATTTTAAGCTTGACAGATGATAGTTCTTTAGCTTTGGAATGGGAAAGAACGGAAAAAAATCCAGATTTTATAATCGTTCGTCTGAATCAAAAACTGGCTCCAAACGAAAAAATCGATTTGCATCTTACTTATATTGCTAAAATTCCAAACGATAAATTTACACATTTTGGTTTTGATCAAAATGGCGGTATGGCTTTAAAAAATTGGTTTATAAGTCCTGCACGTTTTGAAAATGATGAGTTTATAAAATACAACAATTTTAATCTAGACGACATTGCAAATGCCGTTGCAGATTATGAAGTCGCTATTAAAATTCCAAATCAATATGCTATTACAACGGATTTAAATTCGATTTCTAAAGACGTCAGCAATTCTGATTATAGCGTTTACTCTTTTTCAGGCAAAAACAGATCTGATTTTAGTCTTTACATCGAAAAGCAAAATAGCTTTAGAACTTATGATAATGGTTTAATTGAAGTTTCGACAGATTTAAAAAGTAAAAAAATAAGCGAAATTCAAAAAGCTGTAATTATAGACCGAGTTGTTTCGTTTATGGAAGGTTTTATTGGCGAATATCCGAATGAAAAAATTACGGTTTCGCAAGCAGATTATGAACGAAATCCATTTTATGGATTGAATCAGCTGCCTTCTTTTATTAGTCCGTTTTCAGATGATTTTATTTTTGAAATTCAGTTTTTAAAAACATTTTTAAATAATTACCTCAAAAATAGTCTTCGATTAGATCCAAGAAAAGACAATTGGGTTTATGATGGAATTCAGATTTATGTCATGATGAAATACATGGAAGAGCATCATGAAGACCAAAAAATGCTGGGAAGACTTTCTAACATGAAATTGTTCAGCAGCTATAACATTACTAATCTAACTTTTAATGAGCAATACAGCTATTATTATATGCTTATGGCTCGTAAAAATTTAGATCAGCCATTGGGAGATCCTAAAAATACTTTAATCAAATTTAACGAGCAGATAGCAAGTAAATATCGAGCAGGTTTAAGTTTGAGTTATTTGGATGATTATCTGAATCATAACATTGTTCCAGAAAGTGTAAAAGAGTTTTATAACTTGAACAAAATTGGACAATCTAATCGTTATGATTTTGAAAAAATTCTAACTAAAAAAAGTCCAAAAAACATCGATTGGTTCTTTAAAACAATTATAGATTCTCGAGATATAATCGATTATAAATTTAGTAATGTTTCTAGAACTGCAGACAGCGTTTCTTTTTCAATTAAAAACAAAACTGGAATTTATGCACCTATTCCCGTTTATGGAACTAAAAAAAATCAGGTTGTTTTTAAGGAATGGATCGAACCAAAAAACAAAGATTCTGTTTACGAATTACCAAGAAAAAATGCAGATAAAATTGTCATTAATTTTGATAATGAAGTTCCAGAATATAATCAGAGAAATAACTGGAAATCGCTGAAAAATATTGCTCTGAATCGTCCAATCAAATTTAACTTTGCTAAAGATTTAGAAGATCCGAATTACAATCAGATTTTATATATTCCGACAATCTATTATAATTATTATGACGGACTTACGCCTGGTATTAGATTTCATAACAAAACAATTTTAGACAAGCCATTTAATTTTGACATTAATCCTGCTTTTTCTTCTAAAACAGGAAGTTTATCAGGATCTTCGGCATTTTCTTGGAATCAAAATTATCGTAATAACACTTTGTTTAATGTGCGTTATTCTTTAAGTCAAAACTACTTTCACTATGCTCCAGATGCGACTTATTTAAGATTGAATCCGATGGTGCAATTCCGCATTCGCGAAAAAGATTTTAGAGATAATAGAAAACAGCTTATTCTGGCGCGTCAGGTAATTGTAAATCGTGAAGCGAGCGATTATATTACAGATAATTCAAAACCAAATTATTCTATTTTTAATGCTCGATATTCCAATACAAAAACAGAATTGATTAATCATTTTAATTTCATGACCGATGTTCAGTTTGCTGGAGATTTTGGAAAACTTTCGGGAGAAATTGAATACAGAAGATTATTTCAGAATAACAAAAAACTGAATTTGAGATTATTCGCAGGGACTTTTCTTTATAATACAACAAATTCAGATTATTTCAGTTTTGGTTTAGACCGCCCAACCGATTATTTATTCGATTATAATCTCTTTGGAAGATCCGAAAGCACAGGCTTTTTTAGTCAGCAATATGTAATTGCCGAAGGTGGATTTAAATCGCAATTAGAACCTTCTTATGCAAATCAATGGATGACAACTTTGAATGCAAGTTATGCCGTTTGGAACTGGATTGAACTTTATGGCGATATTGGTTTTATGAAAAATAAGCATCAAAGTGAGTTTTTTGCCTACGATACTGGAGTACGTTTAAACTTGGTTCCAGACTACTTTGAACTTTATTTCCCAGTATATTCTAATAACGGATGGGAAATATCTCAAACAAAATACAATGAAAAAATACGATTTATAATCACTTTCTCACCAAAAACATTAGTTACTCTTTTTACCCGAAAATGGTTTTAATCAAATAAAAATTAAACAAAAACTTGCGAAATTATCAATAAAATTAAATTTTACATAAAAATTACATAAATAAAATACGTAGTTTTTTGATTTTGAATACAAATAATTAAATTATATTTAGTTCAAAGAATTATGATTATTGATTGTTTTTAAGTAATTTCGCGACATAATAACATGACCCTACAAGATTATGATAAAAGAAAAAAACAATACTACACTAACATTTGAAGATTTCAAAACTGAGGTATTGAATGACTATAGAATAGCTGTAACAAGCCGTGAATGTAGTCTTTTAGGTCGAAAAGAAGTATTAACAGGAAAGGCTAAGTTTGGAATTTTCGGCGACGGAAAAGAAGTTCCGCAGCTTGCAATGGCTAAAGCCTTTAAAAATGGTGATTTCCGTTCTGGATACTATCGCGATCAAACTTTTATGATGGCTATTGGCGAATTAGATGCAAAACAGTTTTTTGCTGGTTTATATGGTCATACCGATTTAGCTTTCGACCCGATGTCTGCAGGAAGGCAAATGGGCGGACACTTCGTTACACACAGTTTAAACGAAGACGGTTCTTGGAAAGATTTAACAAAACAAAGAAACTCAAGTTCAGATATATCTCCGACTGCAGGACAAATGCCACGATTATTAGGATTGGCTCAAGCTTCTAAAATTTATAGAAACGTTGACGGAATTACAATAAAAGATAAATTTTCTGTAAATGGAAATGAAGTTGCTTGGGGAACTATCGGTAATGCAAGTACTTCTGAAGGTTTATTTTTTGAAACGATAAACGCAGCTGGAGTTTTACAAGTACCAATGGTAATGAGTGTTTGGGATGATGAATACGGAATTTCTGTTCACGCAAAACACCAAACTACAAAAGAAAATATTTCTGAAATATTAAAAGGATATCAACGCGATGAAGATTCTAAAGGTTATGAAATCTTTAGAGTAAAAGGTTGGGATTATGCCGAACTGGTTTCGACTTACGAAAGAGCGGGAGCAATTGCACGTGAAGAACATATTCCAGTTTTAATTCACGTAAACGAATTAACTCAACCGCAAGGCCACTCTACTTCTGGTTCTCACGAACGTTACAAAAGCGCAGAAAGATTAGCTTGGGAAAAAGATTTCGACTGTATTCGCCAAATGCGTCTTTGGATGATTGCAATAAATATTGCTTCTCCAGAAGAATTAGCAGAACTAGATTTTCAATTAAAGAAAGAAGTTTTAGAAGCTAAAAAAGAGGCTTGGAATTCATTTATCAATCCAATTATTGAGGAACAAAAAAATCTTCTTGAATTATTAGAACAAATTGCTGAAGCAAGTATTAATCATAAAGAAAGAATTAAAAAATTAATTTCTGAATTAGCAGCGATTAAAGCGCCTTTAAAAAAGGAATTATTAGTTTATGCTAGAAAGATTCTTCGTTTTATTGAGGTTCCGAACAGCAAAGTTCTTTTATCAAATTGGATTACAAAATTCTTAGCAGACACTCAGGAAAAGTTTAGCAGTAATCTACATTCAGAATCAAGTGAAAATGTATTTTCTGTAGAAAAAGTGCTTCCTAAATATGCTGAAAATGCAAAACCAGATTTAGATGGAAGAATGATTCTTCGTGATAACTTTGATGCATTATTCGCAAAATATCCAGAAACTTTAATTTTCGGTGAAGATGTTGGAAACATTGGAGACGTAAATCAAGGGTTGGAAGGAATGCAGGAAAAATATGGTGAACTTCGTGTTGCCGATGTCGGAATTCGCGAAGCAACTATTATCGGACAAGGTATAGGAATGGCTTTAAGAGGTTTACGTCCGATTGCTGAGATTCAATACTTAGATTATTTATTGTACGCAATTCAAATCATGAGTGATGATTTAGCGACATTACAATATAGAACTGTTGGAAAACAAAAAGCACCATTAATCATTAGAACTCGTGGACACCGTTTAGAAGGAATCTGGCATTCTGGTTCTCCAATGGGAATGATTATCAATGCTATTCGCGGAATTCATGTTTTGGTTCCAAGAGATATGACGCAAGCAGCTGGTTTTTATAACACTTTGTTAGAATGTGATGAACCTGCTTTGGTTATTGAATGTTTGAACGGATATCGCTTAAAAGAAAAGACTCCTTTGAATTTTGGTGAATTTAAAACGCCAATCGGGGTTGTAGAAACTTTAAGAGAAGGCTCTGACATTACTTTAGTTTCTTACGGATCTACTTTAAGATTGGTTCAGCAAGCAGCTAATGAATTGGCAGAAAAAGGAATTGATTGTGAAGTTATTGATGTTCAGTCTTTACTTCCGTTTGACATTAGCAAAGACATTGTAAAAAGTGTTGCCAAAACAAATCGCCTTTTAGTAATTGATGAAGATGTTCCTGGCGGAGCTTCGGCTTACATTTTACAACAGATTTTAGAAGAACAAGACGCTTACAAACATTTAGATAGCAAACCACAGACTCTTGCAGCAAAAGCACACAGACCTGCCTACGGAACTGATGGTGACTATTTCTCTAAACCTTCTGCAGAAGATATTTACGAGAAAATCTACGATATGATGCATGAAGTTAATCCTTCTAAATATCCTGCTTTATACCAGTAATTTAAAATGTTTTAGATATAAAAAAAAGCTCCAAAATTTTGGAGCTTTTTTTATTTTTATTCTCTTGTCAACTTTGTCAAAGTTTAAAACTTTGACAAAGTTCTATACGTAATCTTTGTTAAATTACCATATAGTTTGTCATTTCGAGAAACGAGAAATCTCCACAAGAAACTCCGCAATGTTGATGAATCTTTGTCGAGCTACTTACGGAGATTTCTCCTTCGTCGAAATGACAAGATTGTGGATAATAATTATTCAATTAACAATTAACAATTAACAATCAACAATTAATTAAATATCTCTCAACATCGCTCTAGCTCTTTCCAAATCTTCGGCAGTATCGATTCCAATTCCGACATGTGTTGTTTCGACCATTTTAATGCGTTTTCCGAACTCTAAATAACGTAACTGCTCCAGTTTCTCAGAAGCTTCTAAAGTCTTCATAGGAAGGCTGTGAAAATCTAATAAAGCTTGTTTTCTAAAAGCATAAATTCCGATGTGCTGAAAATATCTTACCCCAACATTTATCTCTCTTGGATACGGAATTACAGAACGAGAAAAATACAGCGCAAACTGCGATTGATCTACCACCACTTTTACATGATTCGGATTATTGATTTCTTCTTCATCTGTAATTTCACGCATTAACGAAGCTAAATCAATTTTTTTATCTGCATCATTTTTAAAAACAGACAAAACCTCTGCTAAAGGTCCTGCTTCTGTAAAAGGTTCATCTCCTTGCACATTTACTACAATATCAACATCTAGGTCTGCAATTGCCTCAGCAATTCGGTCGCTTCCAGATTCGTGTTCTTTGATGCTCATTATTGCTTTTCCTCCATTAGAAACGATTTCATCAAAAATCAAATCTGAATCGGTTACTACAAAAACATCGTCAAATAAATTTGTAGAAACTGCTGCTTCGTAAGTTCTTAAAATTACTGTTTTTCCTCCTAGATCCTGCATCAGTTTTGCAGGAAAACGTGTTGATGCGTATCGCGCTGGAATTACCGCTATTATTTTCATTTTTTATGTCATTGCGAGGAACGAAGCAATCTCATCCTCATTATTAATTTATTCTTTTGTGAATCTCTGTGTAAAACTTTGCGAATCTTTGTGAAAGCTACAACGCAAAGATGCACAAAGGTTTGACAAAGATTCGCAAAGTTTTTACATTATTTTTACCGAAGTCATACTCAAAGAACCTGCTAATAATTTATCATTAAAAAGTTCAATTTCATCCGTTTTATCTTTTAAGCCTAAAGTATATAATAACGGAAGATAATGTTCTGGAGTCGGAACTGCCAATTGAATCGCTTTGTTCAATTTTTCAAAATCTATCAAAGGCTGGAAATTTCCATCTAATAAATAATTATTTACCGTTTCGCGTGCTTCAATAGCCCAATCATAACCATAATTATCTTTGTCAAAATTTCTAAAATCAACCATTCGAAGATTATGGACAATATTACCGCTCCCTATAATTAAAACACCTTTATAACGAAGTGCTTGCAGTTTTTGAGCCAATTCAAAATGGTATTGTCCCGATTTTGTATAGTCAATACTCAACTGAATTACAGGAACATCTGCACTTGGATACAAATGTTTAATAACACTCCAAGCACCATGATCCAATCCCCAATGCTCATCTAATTCGACCATTACAGGATCTAAAATTTTCTGAGTTTCTAGAGCTAATTCTAGACTTCCTTTTGCTGGATATTGCACATCAAAGAGCGCTTGCGGAAAACCTCCAAAATCGTGAATCGTTCTTGGCATTTCCATCGAGGTAACTTTTGTTCCTTTTGTAAACCAATGCGCCGAAACACACAAAATTGCGTTTGGCTGCGGTAAAGTTTTAGCCAAATTTCTAAAACCAGCCACAAACTGATTTTCTTCAATTGCGTTCATCGGGCTGCCGTGTCCTAAAAAAAGAACTGGCATTTTATCTGTATTCGAAAACGCAGACGAAATCGAATGTAAATCGTTTAGTGTTGTCATTGTCAAAATGTTTCAAACACAAATTTCACAAATCTACACTAATCTAGATCAAAAAAATTAGTGCTAATTCGTGAAATTTGTGTTTTATTCTTCAAAACTCTCGTCTTTAAAACCTATCAAATATAACTTATTTTTAGCACGCGTCATTGCGGTATAAAGCCATCTTATATAATCGCGATCAATTCCGTCTGGTAAATACGGCTGTTCTACAAAAACCGTATTCCATTGTCCACCTTGCGATTTATGACACGTAATCGCGTATGAGAATTTAACCTGTAATCCGTTAAAATATTCGTTTTCTTTTACTTTTTGAAATCTCTTATATTTAGTAGTTTCATCTTCATAATCTTTCATTACTTCTTCATACAAACGATTTGATTCTTCGTAAGTTAAAGATGGGGATTCACTTTTTAAAGTATCCAAAATCAAAACGGTTTCAAAAGGTTTCTGATCTGGATAATCGACCATTCTAATTTTTACTTTCGCAAAAGTAAATCCGTATAATTCTCTGATTCCGAACAATTCTAAAACTTCAATAATATCTCCGTTGGCAATAAATCCCGCTTCGTCGGTTTCTTTCAGCCAGAAATAATTATTCTTTACAACCATTAAAAAATCGCCTACAGAAAGTTCACTTTCTTTAAACAAAATTCGGCTTCGAATCTGTTCATTATATTGATTCGCCCTTTTGTTAGAACGAACAATAAATGCCGTGTCTTCAATACTATAATTGCTATACGCCATATTTATGGCATCTTGAATATCGTAACCGTCTGTTAATCGGACAATATCTTTAAATTTCTTTACATTAAATCGAAATTCAGTAATAAAACTTTCTTTCAACAATTCACGCAATTCTGTCGCATTGTACAAAATTCCAGAACTTTCTTCCTGACGCATTACTTCGTCGAGTTCGATATGCTCAATTTCTTTACTATAATGAAAACCTAAAGTATCAATGTCTAAAGCCGGACTAACATCTAAATTAACTGGCGGAAGCTGAGCTGTATCTCCCAAAAGAATCATTTTACAATTCTGTCCAGAATAAACATAATTAATCAAATCGTCTAAAAGCGAACCACTGTCTAAAGTACTGTCTGAAATCATAGAAGCTTCATCGACTATAAAAACGGTATTTTTATGTTTGTTAACTTGCTTTGTAAAAGCCACTCCTCCACCCGAAGATTTCTTAGGGAAATAGATTTTTTTATGAATTGTAAAAGCTGGATTATTCGAATAATTAGCAATCACTTTTGCAGCGCGTCCTGTTGGTGCGAGCAAAACGTATTTCTTATTAATATCGCCCAAATTATTTACAATTGTAGAGATTACAGTCGTTTTCCCTGTTCCGGCATATCCTTTTAAAACGAAAATAGTGTCGTTTTGAGGTTCAGTTAAAAAAATGGCGATTTTCTGAAAAAAAATATCCTGTTTGAGAGTTGGTACAAATGGAAATCGTTTTTGTAAAATACCGTAAAAGAGTGCAGAATTCATAAGGAAAAATTGAAATACAAAGTTCGCTTATTTAAATGGCAATAACAAAATTCAATTTCAATGGCAAAATCAAATTCAATATGAAAATTAAATAGAATATCTAAACTTAAATTCAATCATATTCTTAAATAACTGATAATAAACAAAATGGTAATATTCTGCTAACTTTTATGTAATATTAATTTTTGAAATTGCATCCTAATTAAGTCTTTTTCATTAAGATTGAAATTGACATTGTTATTTTTTTTATTTGTAAGTTTGTGGTCGCTTAAATTCTTTCTTGATTTAAAACAGGTAACGAATTGTAAATCAACTATGTCATTACAAAATACTAACATTACTTCTAAAAATTACAAAAAACTTTCGATTCAGGTTTCACTGACGGGATTTTCATATTGCTGTTTTGACACTTTAAATAATGTCATTACTTCGTTTAAAGAAATTCAATTTGACAATTCAAATAAAACATCAAAAATTGAAGATTTATTTGCGAATGCTTTTAAGAATAATCCTGAATTAAAAGATGTTTATGATGAAGTGATGGTTATTCATACCAATAATCTTTCGACTTTTGTTCCAACGGCTTTGTTTGATGAAAATTATTTAGGAAGTTATCTGCAATACACCACAAAAGTTTTCGAAACAGATTTTTTTACTTTTGATCAAATATCTAATTATCAGATGAATTCGGTTTATATTCCGTATGTAAATATCAACAATTTCTTGATTGACAATGTTGGTTCATTTGATTACAAACATGCCAATAGTATTTTGGTCGAAAAAATATTGGACAATTCTCGCAATGATGATGATAAAAAAATGATTGTGAATTTTAATCCAGAAAATTTCGAAATTATCGTTGTGCAAAATCAGAAGTTATTGCTGTTCAATTCTTTTGAATACAATACACCAGAAGATTTTATCTACTATATTTTATTTACTGCGGAGCAATTAAGCATGAATCCAGAGAGTTTCAAACTAGAATTGTTAGGAACAATTAAAGAAAATGATCCTTTTTATGCTATTGCATACAAATATGTTCGCCATATCTCTTTTATGGATGTAACCAAATTGCAAGAAAAAAATAGCTTTTCTACAGCTGAAAATCAAAAACATTATATCTTATTTCAATCATGAGAATCATTTCAGGAAAATACAAAGGACGCCGTATTAATCCGCCAAAAAATCTACCTGTAAGACCAACGACTGATATGAGTAAAGAAGCATTATTTAATGTTTTGAACAATCATTTCAACTTTGACAGCTTAAAGGTTCTGGATTTATTTTCGGGAACTGGAAATATTAGTTTTGAATTCGCTTCACGCGGAAGCGCACCAATAACTTCAGTTGACGGAGATTTTGGATGTGTAAAATTCATCAAACAAATTTCATCAGAATTTGATTTTGATATTGCAGCTACTAAAAGTGATGTTTTTAAGTTTTTAGAAAATTCTAAAACGACTTACGATATCATTTTTGCAGATCCTCCTTATGGATTGGATCAAGCTACTTTTGAAAAAATCGTTCTTACAGTTTTTGAAAAAGATTTATTGGAAGAAGACGGAATGATGATTATAGAACATTCTAAATATACCAAAATGGATCATTTAAGTAATTTTTCATTCCAGAAAAGTTACGGAGGTTCTTTCTTTAGTTTCTTCGAATTAAACTCGACTGATGATGATGAAGAATTACCGCACGATAGTACTAAAAAAGACATTGAAGAAGACGAAGGATAGTTTTCTTTTTATTATAAAAAGTCTCTTTAAATTCAAGAGACTTTTTTATTTCACCTAATTCTATTTTCATTCTCATTGATATTTTTTTCTTTAAACTCACTTTCCTTAATTTTTCCAAAAGAATAACGAAGTGTGATAGAAACTTCATTGGCATCAACTAAATATCTTGACCTCGAACTTATATTGTTGATTGTAAATCGTTCTGTGTAAATTGTATTTTTAAAAATATCATTATAATTTACAGTGCAAGTCCAATTTTTGCCGAAGTTTTTTGCCAAAGATGCATCAAAAATTAACTTTGCATTTCGTTCAAAAACGCCCTCTTTTTGCTTTGTTGCACCCCAAAACGAAAGTACAAACGTAAAATCTTTGGGCAATTTAAATGTATTATTGGAATAATAATACAAATAGGTTTTGGAAGAATTAAATACTGCCGAATCATCTTCAATTTTGTTTGTTGCAAAAATTAAAGAATTAATATTCGTCCAGAATTTATAAGTGAAAGGCAACGTAAATTCAATATTATAACCCGATTCTTTTTGGAAATTTTTGTCTGTAAAAGTCAATATATTATTCTGATTATCAAATACAAAATCTTGATAAGTAGGATTTTTGTTTTGATATAAAGTCAGTTTTACAGATTTATCATGATATTGAAAAGTAGTCGAAATTACATCTATAAAAGTCGGTCCTAAATTGATGTTGCTTCCATAAACAAAATACGGATTTATATAAGTCGCAATCATGCTCAACGAAGAATAATTGGGTCTGGAAATACTTTTAGAATAATCAACGCTCAAACTTTTAGTACTGTCAATTGTAAAAGATAATTGTGCTTTCGGAAAAAGATTGATATAATTTTTATCAATTAAAGCAGAACTTTCCGTATCATATTTTCCAACAACATTGGTATTTTCGATTCTAAGTCCGATTGAAAAATCTACTTTTTTAATTTTTCCTGAAAGCTGTGTGTAAGCTGCTAGATTTGCTTCTTTAAAATCATAGTTAAAAGAATTATTTTCATTTTTATCGTAATCAAAAACATCATAATCAGATTTGGATTTAGCAGAAGAATAAAGCCCGCCATATTCCCAATTCCATTCATTTTTAAACTTTTTTTCTAAATCTATTCGACCAGAAAAAACATCAACATTAAATTTCTGATCCCGATTCTGAGACAATTCCAATTCGGTTTCATTGTAATTATTCTGCACCAAACTCCATAAATGCTGATTGAAATTGGAACCTTGAAAACCAATAAATAATTTGGTATTAATAGCTTTTATTTTCTTCGAATAATTTACAAATGAGTTGATAAAATTTTTTGAACTTGAATTGTCACTAAACGTAAAAACATGATTTTCTACATCTTGATTCTGATTAAAAGTAAAAGTATTAATATCGAAAACATCATTTTGCATTTTCCCATTTACACTAACCGAAAAATAATCTTCTTCATTTATTTTATAAAATAAACCTCCGCCAAAAATATATTGTTTTCGATGTGTCGTTGCCGAAACATCGTAATCTGAGACAATTTCAGCCTGTGGAATCTGATATGCAATGCTGTGATTTTCCCACGGATTTAATTTATTGAAATTAAAATTGGCTTTCCATTCCAGTTTATTCTTTTTGAAGCTCGAATTAAAACCTAGATAATTATTATAATTCTTTTTAAAAGAAGCAGTTTCAGAAATATCTGCTTTAAAACCATCTTTTTTACTTAACTTTCTCGTAATCAAAATCACGGCGCGTCCTTCGGCTTCATATTTTGAGGATGGATTCTGAATAATTTCAATTGTTTTAATATCTGAAACCGATAAAGCATTCAAATCGTTCATTCCCACTTTTTGGTTATCGATATAAATAAGCGGATTTCCTTTGCCTACAATCGAAATACTCTCGCGATCTGCACTTAATTGCACGTTTGGAAGCTTGGAAAGCAAATCAACGGGATTTGGAATTGAATTGTAAACAGAATTGACAATATCTACTTTTATGTTCCCGTTTGAGTTTGTAAAAGTCTTTTTTTCTTGAGCAATAACGACTTCTTTCAATTGTTCATTTGAAATCGAATCTTTTGGCTTTTCATTTTGTGCATTGGCAACAAATGAAAGACAGAAAAGTAAAAGTGCTATTAGAAGTTTTAACGGCAAATAGATATTCATTTTATATTCTTTTGGTTTATGGCGTTGCAAAAATGCTTTGAAAAACCTATTGCGAAAGTTAATTGAAGGTTAATGCGGAGTTAACGAGCTTTTTATGCCGTAAAAGCATTATTTTTGATGTAGGTTTAAAATCTGTCATGAAACAAAGAATCAATTTATTAATAGTATTTTCGGTCGTCGCACTAATTGTTCTGACAACTGTGCAATGTTATTTGGTAAAAACGGCTTACGATTATAAAGTAGCCGAATTTCATACGCAGGTTAAAAACGAAATTGGAAAAATTTCGAACAATTACAGCGATATTGATTCTGCAATTATTTCAAGAAAAGAAGCTCTTTACAAAAGTCTTTCGGAAAATTATATTAAAGGAAAGAAAACCAAATTGGATGTAAAAAGCGGTGTTCTTCAAGCGCAATATCAAAATGCAATTACCCAAAAATTACAGCGAAAATTTGAGAGAGATTTGCCTAATTTTAAGATTGATTTTGCTATTGTTTTGAATAAATTTATTCTTTACAAAAGCAAACAAGAAGCGGATACTATTTTTTCTGAAAAGCCTTTTATTGAAAATAAATTATACGGAAATCTTCTTTCTCTAAATCATGCTTTTTTGGTTAGAAGTTATGTCGGAACCACAAACGGAACTTTTGATAATCAGAATTATAAATTATTGACCGAAGATTCTATGTACGTTTCGGTTATCGATTGGGAAATGATTATTTTAAGAAGAATGACGTTTATTCTTATTTTGTCTTTATTATCAATCGCAACTCTAATTAGCCTTTTTGTAATTGCTTTGAAAGCTTTAATCAAACAAAAAAAAGTAAGCGATGTTAAGACCGATTTTATCAATAATATTACACACGAACTTAAAACTCCGTTGGCGACTTTAGGAATTTCGACTAAGATTTTAGAGCAAAAAAATATTCGTGACAACGATGAAAATTTCAATTCGATTGTAAATACTATTTCGCGCCAGAATAATCGTTTACAGAATTTGATTGATCAGGTTATGGCCAATTCTTTGGCAGAAAATGAAATTGAATTGCGAAAAGAAAAGATCGAAACCGAAGATTTTCTGCTTTCTATTGTAAATGATTTTAAAATTACTTTTCCGAAAATCAATCTTAAAACCGATTTTCAAACTCAGAAAACAATTTTGGTTTTAGACAGATTTCATTTAACAACAGCTTTTTTAAATGTTTTGGAAAATGCTGTAAAATACGGTTCAAGCACAATTACTATTAAAACAAAAATAATTGAAAATCAATTCTCTATTACTTTTGAAGATGACGGAATTGGAATTGCAAAAAACAAACAATCTTTTCTTTTTGAGAAATTTTATCGTGTAGAACAAGGAAACTTGCATAATACAAAGGGTTTAGGTTTAGGATTATATTATGTTGACCAAATCGTAAAAGCGCACCAGGGTTCTGTAAACGTGATTAGCGATTTAGGAAAAGGATCTCAGTTTACTATTTTATTAAAAGTCTAATTACTTTATTTTGAAAAAATTACTTTTAGCCGAAGACGATTTTGATTTTGCTGCCATCTTAAAACAATATTTAGAACTACATCAATTTGAAGTCACTTGGGCAGAAAATGGCGAAATAGCTTTAAAATATTTTGAAAACCAAACTTTTGACATTTGCATTTTTGATGTAATGATGCCAAAATTGGACGGCTTTTCTTTGGCAGAAAAAATCATTACAATCAATCCAGAAATTCCTTTTATTTTTCTAACTGCAAGAAAATTAAAAGAAGACAAACTTATCGGTTTAAAATTAGGTGCAGACGACTATATTGCTAAACCTTTTGAAGTTGATGAACTTGTTCTTCGATTGCAAAATATTCTAAAAAGAATTGAGCAAAAAAGAACTTTAGAAGGAAATAATATAATCGAAATTGGTTCGTATATTTTTGATAATGAACGTCTGACTCTCAATAACAAAAACCACGTTCAGCAGCTTACAGAAAGAGAAGCATCTCTTATTGAGTATTTATATCTAAATCATAATCAATTATTAAAAAGAGATCAGATTTTGATGTCTGTCTGGAAAAAAGATGATTATTTTACTGGACGAAGTATGGATGTTTTTATTAGCAGACTTAGAAAATACTTTAATTCTGATCCTAAAATCAAGATTGAAAGTGTTCGAAATATTGGCTTAGAATTTAAAATAGAAAAACCTTGACGAATCAAGGTTTTTCTATTTTTATGCTTGAAAGATTATCTAATCACCCATCCTAAAGTAAAGTTTCCAACTGGCACAAACTCCGTATCATATTTATCGAAATTAACTCCCGGCCCGACATTAAATTCTAAATTAAATCTTCCTTTGTAAGTGCGCTGTAAACCCCATAATGGAGCAATTGTAAATGATCCAACATAATTTCCGTATTTTTCATTTGTTGAAATAGAAGGAAAGTTATAAAGTGCGCTTACTGCAATATAATTTCCTGAATTAAAAGCAGTTCTCTTTCCTTTACTGACTCTTTTTTCTAAATTATAATAATGACGAAATTGTTCATTGATTAACGGAAAAAGATAGAAATTACCCTCGTCATAATAACTATTGTATCGATACCCTAAACCCAATGCGGCTTCTGAATAAAGTGTATTCTTTGCTGACAATGCATGTTCATACACAATACCAGGAAATAGCATATTAATTTTAAATTGATTTTTTACAATAGTGGGAGATTCATCTTGAGCTTGAACTGTACTAAAAGAACTAATAAATAAGAGTGCTAAAATATAGTTTTTTGTCATGGTTAGTTTTAAAATTGGTTGCGACAAAAATAGCACTAAAAGTATATTTTCATAATAATATTTTAATTATTTTCTTACATTATTAAAAACAGCATTTTTATCCTGAAAATCTTATAATTTCTAGTAAACAATTGTATAACAACAACTAATATTTTTTAATATACTTTTATTATAGAAATTTTAAATCTAATCATCATGAACCTAAAAAGATTTTTTGGAGCATTATTAACCATTCTCGGAATTGCAGGACTTATTTATACTGGAGTTTTATTTGCGGGAGCTTCAGCAGAAACAAGAGATATAAAAGCGGTAATTATTTATGGCATTTTAGGAATTGTCTTTTTTACATCGGGCATTAGTTTAGTGCGCGCAACAAAAGACGAAGCTTAAATTATTTAATTAATACAGAAGCTATTTTCTCGTATAGTGGCGTTTTTATTCCGTATTTCTTTCCTTCATTCACAACAAACTGAGTGAGCGAAAGAACTTCGGTATTTTTGCCAGCCAACAAATCTCTATGCATAGATGAAGTAGCTTCTTTAGGAGATTTTTCTAATTTTAAAATAGTTTGCCCAACAATGTCATGTGGCAATTTTAAGCCTTTTGCCTGCGCTACATCTTCAATTTCATGAAGCAATTCTATATAAACTATTTTTGATTCTGCATTTTTTAAAATCTCTCCAATATTCTGATTTAAATAAGACGTTGCAGAAGCTAAAGCAGAAATAAAAATGAATTTTTCCCAAACTGTATCTTCAATATTTTCAACTAAATAACTTTCGATTTTTGCTTTTTGAAAAATCATATTCAGTTCTTCTAATTTAGAAAATGGAGCCGTTTTTGAACCAAAAAAAAGCTTTTCATAGAAACCAATTTTACGAATCGTTCCAGGCGAAAAAATCATAGAAATGATATAAACGCAACCTTGTAAAACTTCATTTTCAGGAAATAGTTTTTGAATTCTTTCCTGAGCGTCAACGCCGTTATATAAAGGCAAAATTACAGTATCTTTCTTTATGCAACCTTTCAAAGAATTCAAACTTTCTTCAATATCATAAGTTTTGGTGGCACAAATGAGATAATCTAAAATTCCTATTTCTTGAGGATTATTAGAAACTAAATCTGGATAAACAACCATTTCTGAATCGTCTTTAACAATCTTTAGTCCGCTTTCTGCAATTGCGTTTTGGTTTTCTCCTCTTGCAATAAAAATGATTTCAATATCATCAGATTTGAAATACGCTTTCGCTAAAAGTCCGCCGAAATAACCTCCGACGCCACCAATTCCTAAAATTCCAATTCTTGTTTTCATATTGTTTTCTTTTTTATCAGTAATTAGCAGTTTGTCATTTCGACGTAAGGAGAAATCACACTCATAATTCGACAAAGATTAATGACTCTCGTTGCGGAGTTTCTAGTGAGATTTCTCCTTACTTCGAAATGACAAAAAAGACCTAATATCTGTGTGAAATATTTTTACTTATTCCTCCAAAACCGGATTCAAATCAAGTTCGGTAAAGTCGTGTTCGGTTTTTGAAATAATAATCGTTGCAACTGTATTTCCAATCAAATTAGTAATCGCTCTCGCTTCGCTCATAAATTTATCAACTCCTAACAAAAAAGCCAAACCTTCTACCGGAATTTTATGAAGAGCTGTTAATGTAGATGCCAAAACTATAAATCCGCTTCCAGTAACGCCCGCAGCTCCTTTCGAAGTAATCATTAAGATTCCGATTACTGTAAGAATTTCGAAGAAACTTAAATGAACATCATATAATTGCGCCAAAAAAATCACAGACATTGATAAATAAATCGAAGTTCCATCAAGATTAAAAGAATAACCCGTCGGAATCACGAGACCCACAACCGATTTACTGCAGCCCATTCTTTCTAATTTTACCATAATACTAGGCAAAGCTGCTTCTGAAGACGAAGTTCCTAAAACTAATAAAAGTTCTTCTTTAATGTATTTTAGTATAGAAAGAATGCTGATTTTATAATATTTCAGAATACTTCCTAAAATTAAAAAGACAAATAATGCCATTGTCAAATACACGCAAAGCATTAATTTTCCTAACGGAATTAAGGTTGCTAAACCAAATTTACCAATAGTATATGCCATTCCCCCAAAAGCACCGATTGGAGCGAGATACATTACATATTTTAACCCGAAGAAAACCACTTTAGAAATTCGTTCTAAAACTAAAATTGTCTGTTCTCTTTTTTTATAAAAATTCAATGCAATTCCGCAGATAATTGCTGCCAATAAAACTTGAAGTGTAAAGTTGGAAAAGAAAAACTGAAGCCAAGAAAAATCTTTTGCACTTCCGTTTGTATATTGGCTGGCATCTCCTAAAGTCAATCCAGATTTATTTATTTTTCCAGGCTGAAACAAATAAGCCACTGCAACACCAATTGCCAAAGCAACGGTAGAAACTACCTCAAAATAAGCTAAGGCTTTTACGCCAATTCTTCCAACTTTCTTAAGATTTCCCATTCCGGAAATTCCCAAAACAATTGTCAGAAAGATAATTGGCCCAATAAAAAGTTTGATTAAATCGACAAATCTTTTACCTAAAATTTCCATTTTCATACCATTTTCTGGAGAAAAATGTCCTAGTAAAACACCCGCAATAATTGCGATTAAAACCCAAAAAGTAAGATTGGTAATTACAGTACGAAAAAGACTTTTGTTAGTTTTTGAAGAAGGATTTGGAGTTGAAATATTCATGAAATTGGGTTAGATAGTTTCACAAATATATAAAAAATGCAGACCTGTAAGCCGGATTCTGTTCTTGTCTTATTTTGCAACAAAACAATACCTTATCATTTATCTAGATCCAGAATTACTTCGGGACTCAATCTACCTACCCTTCGGCAACGAACGAGAAGCTCTTAAATGCCGATATACTTGGTATTTCACCGCATAGAGTTTACCTGGTTTCACTACAGCATTACCTGTACATACTTTCTGCTGCACTTGTCCTAATCCCGTCTCGTTTCAAGAAAGAGACGAGACCGACGGGCGTTACCCGCTATGCTTCTCTGTGGTGTCCGGACTTTCCTCCCTCCCGATGAATCGGGACGACGATAAGGCGGTCTGCGCTGCAAAAGTAGGGATTTAAGAACTAACAATAATCATTTTAAATTTCAGTTTTTATGATTTCCATTCTAACTTTTTAATTTTAAAATAGTTATCTTTAAAATTGTATAATTATTAAATTCAGTTTATCATGAAAAGAATGTATCATTACGCAACTGTTTCAAAGGCTTTAGATCAATTGAATGAAAAAGGATTTACGTGCGATTTTAATCGAAATGCAGAAATGATTAAAAGAAATCCTGACAAATTTGAAATTGTTCATGTGTATCGATACGAGGGTAATTCGGACCCAGCAGATGAGGCAGTTGTATACGGAATTAAATCGACTTCGGGAAAAAAAGGAGTTTATGTGGCTGGCTTCTCGGCCGATTCAGATCAGGAAACAGCAAAATTTTTATTTGATTTAAGCATTAGAGGAAGGTAGTATTTAGATAATTCTTCGAAAATCAAAAAAAAAAAAGAGAACAAAAAAGTATTTAATAATCTGTGTCATTCCGAGAAACGGAATCTAGCCTTTTTCGGAATGGCATATAATTAAAACAAAAACTTTGCAACAAAAAAGCCCATCTTAAAAGAGGGCTTTAAAACAGTAGATTTACAATACTGTTGGTATTTTTAATTTCCAGCCTGGCTGAATTAAGTCGGGGTTTGAAATAACATCTTTATTAGCTTCGAAGATTGTTTGCCAAGAAACACCAAATTCTTTTCCGATTTTCGAAAGTGAATCACCGCTTCTAACCGTATATTCTTTTGATGCATTTTCAGCAACTTTAATATTCATTACAACATCTGCAGATCTGTAATCGGGATCAATTGCGCCATAAGCATTCCAAAGTTTCTCTTTATCTTCTGCCGATTTTACTATTCCGTCTATATACAATACATTATCTTGCTCTCTTATTTCTAAATTTGTTGTTCCCAATTGAGAAGCCAAATCTGTCAATTCTTTATATTTATCCTGTAAACTCATAACACTCTTATTTAATAATCAATTTATTGTCGACTTTTTTAGGATGCAATTCCTGAATACTTTGCATTAAAGGTTGCAGTTTATCTCTTTTAATTTCTCCCGAAAGTGTCACTACACCTCCAACAACAGTCGCGCTAACACCATCATAAGCATCTACAACTTTGTGTATCGATTTATCTAATTCTGTATCTGGATTAATAACAACAGCTGCCGCCGCAGGTTCTTGATTAGCTCTGGCAAGTTCGCAAGTGTTTACAACAGATTTAACACCTTTTACAGATCGAACACTTTTTTCAATATTTTTCTTAAAAATTTCGTCTTCACAAGTTCCTGTAATTGTGGCAACACCATCATGCACAGTGACCTGAATTTCAGGAGCATCGTTTAATTTTTCGCTAATTGCTTTTTCTATGTCTGCATCTTTTGGAGCGCAGGCGATTAAAGAAACAGCAAGCGCCATTCCTAATAAAATTGACTTCATTTTCATAATACTTTCTTTTAATAATTAACTATTCTAAAATTAAACAGATTAAGTATCAAAAGATTATAAGATGTTGTGATGAGATTTATATGTTTTCCAGTAAAGCAAAAGCTTTGAGAATTATAAAAATTTAATTATTCATGTTTTGACACATCATTATATTGCCAAAGAACATTTATAATCTTCCATTCTCCGTTTGTTTTAACAATATGCATATAATCAATCCATTCATCTGCATATAATTTTATAGAAGCTGTTTTTGCTGATACGTCTAATAATTTTACTTCTTTTCGCGGATTCTTAGGAAATTTATCTCCTTTTACATTATAAGTTTCAGCGAGTATGACCATATTTTCTGCAAAGAATTCTGAGATAAAATCTTTTTGTGCAGTTTTATTTCTAAAAACTGATCTTTTAACCATTCTAGGATGAAGCGCTCCTTCCATAAGTTTAGGATTTGGAGTATGTTGCGACTCTATATAAGCCAAAGCAACGCGTTTAATATCTAATGTATCTTGCGCAGTTTGTGCTTGAATTTTAAACGAATAAAATATAATTGTAATGACTAATAAATATTTTTTCATACCAAATGGATTTAGATTTTATTATTTAAAACTTTTACTAATTCTTTTATTTTTCTAATGCAGAAATAATAGCACCAATTTCTTTTTTAAAATAATAATTTTTATTCTTCTTAAAATGATATAATTTGTCACATACATCAATCAATTTACCCAATGTTGATTCTTTTGCAGGCGACCAGATTTTTCCTGTTTTATTATTCCCTTCCTTATCTGTAGTTATAAAATAATAACTCACACCATCGGTTACAAAGTTTAGTTTTTCATATTGTTTTGTTTGTTCTTCTAAAAGTTTAAAAAGTTTTACAATTTGCTCATAAAGTTCTTTATCAATTTTATTTTTTTGAGTAGAAAATTTGACTTTTTTTTTGTTTTTTGAACGCCAATAACTTTCAGACAATGAAGTTGAAATTATAAAATATTTATTTCTTTTACTTTCAACAGAAAATCCATATTCTGGATAAAATGAAGGAATAACAGCGTATCTGAAAGAATTCTTTTCGCTTAATCCTTCATAAAGTTTGTCAAATAAACTTATATAATACAAATCCAATTTATTATTCTCATCTAGATATACAGGTTCTAAATGCTGTTTTTGAGCAGTGCCTAAAAAAATATTGAAATTTAAAATTGTAAAAACTATTATTCGTTTCATTGAGGTCATTTTATTTCCGAATTAAAAATAGTACATTTTTATTACAAAATGCGTTCTAAAAAACTTTCAATTCTGACGAAAACAAACTTGAAAATAGTGCTGTTTAAAAAATATTTTAAACAAAAAAGATATTTTATTCTATAATTCAACCACTTAAAAATCTTTCAATTTTAAAATTTTTAAATCATTAAATTATACTCTATATTTGCTATCGAATAAAAAAGAATATGGAACAATTTGTAGTATCGGCACGTAAATATCGCCCGCAGACATTTAAGGATGTTGTGGGGCAAAAAGCCATTACCAACACTTTGTTGAATGCTATAGAAACCAATCACTTGGCTTCTGCTCTTTTATTTACTGGACCGCGTGGAGTTGGTAAAACGACTTGTGCGCGTATTTTGGCTCGAAAAATTAATCAGCCTGGATATGACGATCCTACTGAAGATTTTGCTTTTAACGTTTTTGAGTTAGATGCTGCTTCAAACAACTCTGTTGATGATATTCGTAGCTTGATTGATCAAGTTAGAATTCCGCCACAAACTGGTCAATATAAAGTATATATTATTGACGAGGTTCATATGTTGTCTTCGGCTGCTTTTAATGCTTTTCTTAAAACCTTAGAAGAACCGCCAAAACATGCTATTTTTATTTTAGCAACAACAGAAAAACACAAAATTCTTCCGACGATTTTATCTCGTTGTCAAATATTCGATTTCAAAAGAATTACAGTAAAAGATGCTAAAGAACATTTAGCAGATGTTGCTGAAAGTCAAGGAATCAATTTTGAAGATGACGCACTGCACATTATTGCTCAAAAAGCAGATGGTGCTATGCGTGATGCTTTGTCTATTTTTGACCGCGTGGTTTCGTATTGCGGAACAAATTTAACGCGTCAAGCCGTAACCGAAAACCTAAACGTTTTAGATTACGAAACTTATATTTCGATTACTGACTTACTTTTAGAAAATGAAATTCCGAAGCTTTTACTAGCTTACAATGATATTCTTGCTAAAGGTTTTGACGGACATCATTTTATTGCAGGTTTAGCTTCTCACTTTAGAGATTTGTTGGTAAGTAAAACGCCAGCTACAATTTCTTTGTTGGAAGTTGGAGAACAAGCACAACAAATGTATGCAGTACAATCTCAAAAATGTTCTCAGGAATTTTTATTGAAAGGGATTGACATTGCAAACGACTGTGATTTAAAATACAAATTGAGTCAAAATCAACGTCTTTTAGTTGAATTATGTTTGATGCAATTAGCCTCTATCAACTTTGATGGAGAAAAAAAAAAGCTGAGCAATTCATAATTCCTCCCGTTTACTTTAAAAATGGTGGCTATTCGATTGTTGAAGTTACTAGTCCAAAGTCTGATGATTCTAAAGTTGAAAACCAAGCAACTCAAACAGCAACAGAAATAAAGACAGTAAGTTCTCAGCCAGAACAAATTTCAGAAACTCCGAAAGTTCAAACTCCAGAGCCTCCAAAAACGGAAACAGATGGCACGCCAAAAGTTTCAGCTTTTTCGCTTGCTAGTATCCGCAAGAAAAAAGAATTGGAAGCAAACAGTAAATCTTATGTTAAACCTACTTCTGTTTTACTTACTGAGGAATTTAACGAAACTGATATGCGTCTTCATTGGAACAAATATGCGGAACGCTTAGGCCAAAAAGGTCTTAAGATTATGGAATCGATTCTATTGATTAGTGATCCTGTTTTGAATGGTACAACAATTTCTTATGAATTGCCAAATGAAGGTTCCAAATTGGATTTTGAAGCTCAAATAAATGGTCTATTAGGATATTTAAAAGGTCACTTGCATAATCATGACATTACAATTGAAGTAATTGTAAACGAAGAGATTAAAGCAGTAAGAGCCTTTAACGATCAAGATCGATACAATCGTTTCTTAGAAATCAATCCAAGCATTGAACTTTTACGAACTACGTTTGGACTAGATATAAATCTTTAATCTCTTTGTTTTTGCCACAATCCGAATTCTGGCAATTTGCAACTAGCTTTTATTTATTTTTAAATCCAAAACGGTAGACTTTTTCAAGCCACTTTTTCCTTTGTTCTTCATTAGAACCTTTAACAATTCCGATATAACTAACTTTTACAGGTTTTACACCACAGAATTCTAAAGTTGATTTCTTCAATTGATTAACGCTTGGTCTTCCAAAAAATAATCTGTAATACCAACTCGGCTGATCTAAAGTGGTAATAATATGTGCCGTTTTTCCTTTTAGCAATTTATCCCACCAAACTGAATTTTCGCGGTATTGAAACGCCATTCCAGGTAAAAACAAACGATCAATAAATCCTTTAGTAATTGCAGGAAGTCCGCCCCACCAAACGGGATGAATCCAAACCAAATGTTCTGCATTTTGAATTTTCTGCCAAGAATCTAGAAGATCTGGTTCTAATTCTGTTCGTTTTTGATAACCGAATTGAAGATTTGGATTGAATTTTAGATTGCCAATTACGATAGTTTCTACTTGAGCATTAGAAGCTAAAGCGCCATTTTTATACGATTCTGCAATTCCGAAATTAAAACTTTCGGGATTTGGATGCCCGTTTATAATCAGTATTTTTTTCATATCAATGTTTTTTCAAAAATACTTTTAGTATATTTTATTTTACTAGACAAATGTCCTGAAAAAATTGCTTCGATTTATTTCTCCCGCAGATTTTGCAGATTAAACAGATTCTTTCTTCTCAATTAGCAAGTTGAAAAATAAATTTGCCTAAATCATTTTACCTCAATTTGCTATCTTATTTTTTTGCATCTATTTTTAAACATAGCCCGTGGTTTCAACCACGGGAACACAATCAAAACATAATCTGCATTCCCGTGGTTGAAACCACGGGCTATATCTGAATATTATTATTTAATTCTCAGTTCCAATCTGAAATCAATGATATTGGAAACAAAAAAATCAAACCATTGTTTTTCTAATTCGGCTTAAATGTCTTGGTGTAATTCCTAAGTAAGAAGCTAAATATTGCAATGGAATTAACTGTATGTATTTTTGATGGTTTTGATACAATTCTTTGTAACGTTCTGCACCAGATAATTTCTGAAAAGAAACCATTCTTTTATGCAGATTTACAAATTCTAATTCGGTTAATTTTCTGCCTGTTTCTTGCCAATTAAAACCCGATTTATATAGTTTTTCTAAAGCTTTTCGATCCAGAATCTGCAATTCTGTATCGGTTAAAGCTTGAATATTTTCTTCTGCTTTTTCTTCTGTAATAAAACTAGCGAAAGATGCCATAAATTCATTTTCGAAAGCAAAACAATTGGTGATTTCGTCACCTTTATGATTAACAAAAAAGGAACGAAGAATTCCTTTTTTTATAAAAACAATTTCATTGCAAACTTGATTTTCAGTCAATAACGATTCTCCTTTTTTCAAGGTTCGAAATGTAATTAAATCATCTAAAAGATTTAATTCGTCAGCAGAAAAATCTTGAATGGACTGAAAAATTGATTTCATTATTATTTTTTCTGCCACGAATTTTCACAAATTATTTTTTTTTACTCTGCAAATAAAATTTGTAAAAATTCGTGTAATTCGTGGCTAAATTTTTAAATTTTACCGTAATACATTGCTTTTACGATACCGTCAGAAAGTCCGATTTTTGGAACATAAATCTGGCGCGCACCGCTCCATTTCATTGCGTTTAAATAAATACGCGTTGCATGTATAATTACGTCGGCACGGTCAGAGTTTAAGCCTAATTCGGCAATTCTTTGTTCGTAAGTCAATGAATTTAAAAAGGCATATTGCGAATTGATATAAATGTATGAAAGCGGTTTTTCTTGCTGTTTTCCAGACATTTTAAACAATTTATTGATATTTCCACCAGATCCGATTAAAGTAACTTCTTCATAATCTGCAGTGTTGGTTTTAATCCATTTTTCGATTTCATCCCAAACCACATCGTGAACCATATTGTTTAATAAACGTACAGTTCCTGCTTTGAAAGATCTAGAAGTTATCATTTTTCCGGAAGAGAAAAGTGTAAACTCGGTACTTCCACCTCCAACATCTACAAAAAGATAGGTTTCATCAGACTTAATTAAATGGTGTAAATCTGTAGAAGCGATAATTGCCGCTTCTTTTTTACCATCTATAATTTCAATTTTAATGTCGGCTTTTTTCTTAATCAAAGCCACAACTTCTTTTGCATTATAAGCTTCGCGCATTGCAGAAGTTGCAAATGCCATATAACGCTCTACTTTATGTACTTTCATCAAAAGATTGAATGCTTTCATGGCATCAACCATTCGATCGATATTTTCCTGTGAAATTTCTCCAACGGTAAAGGCATCTTGCCCTAAACGAATTGGCACACGAACAAGGGAACTTTTGTTAAACTGCGGCTCTTTTCCTTCTTGTTCTACAACATTCGATATCAGCAGCCTCATGGCATTTGAACCGATATCTATTGCTGCAAACTTCCTAATATTAATCATGCTCACTATATGATTTGAAATTGGTTTTATTATTAATTTATTTTTTGAGGAACCTCTTCTAGTATTGCTACTTTATTTTGGTAATACTTATAGGTTTCAAATTGTGCTCTAAATGGGGCATGATGGTTTTTCGGCTTATATTTATTATCCAATTTATAGGAATGATATCTTACTTTTACATTTCCTTTCCAAGCAATGTTGAAATTATCTATTAATTCTTTTTTAATTTCAAGATCATAAATTGGGCAAGTTACCTCAACTCTTCCGTCTAGATTTCTTGTCATAAAATCGGCAGAAGAAATGTAGACTTCTGTTAAACCGGCATTTCCAAATATATAAACTCTTGTATGTTCTAAATAATTGTCTACAATACTTATGGCTTCAATATTTTCGCTCATTCCTGGAATTCCTGGAATTAAAGAACAAATTCCGCGAACTTGAAGCTGAATTTTTACTCCAGCGTTACTTGCTTCGTATAATTTATCGATCATTTTAAAGTCAGATAAACTATTCATTTTAAGTTTTATGTGTGTTTTTCTTCCCGCTAAGGCATGAAGAATTTCGCGATCAATAAGTTTAATGAATTTAGTTCTTGTATAATGAGGCGAAACAATTAAATGCTTGTATCTGTGTACTCTGTAATTGATATCAAAAAACTCAAATATTTTCGAAGTGTCTTTCAAAATTCCCTGATGGCAAGTTAGCAGCGTTACATCGGTATAAATTTTTGCCGTTGATTCGTTAAAGTTTCCGGTAGAAATAAATCCATAACGGCGATTTTTACCTTCTTCCATTCTTTCAATAACACAAATTTTACTGTGCACTTTAAGACCTTTAATTCCAAAAATAAGTTCGATTCCTTCGGTCTGCATTTGTTCTGCATACGAAATATTCGAAGCTTCATCAAAACGTGCTTGAAGTTCGATTTGAACTACAACTCTTTTACCGTTTTTAGCGGCATTGATCAACGAGCTGATTACTTGCGAATTCTTTGCTAAACGATACAATGTAATTTTGATACTTGTAACTTTTGGATCTAAAGCTGCTTCGCGCAAAAACTTCGTCAAATAAGAAAAAGATTGGTATGGTGCGTGTACTAAATAATCTTTTTTACTGATTTTTTCTAAAATACTTCCTTCCAAACTTAAGCCAGGAACAGGCAACGGTTCATTTGGTTTGTAAAGCAAATCGTAACGTCCTAGATTTGGGAAACTCATATAATCACGACGATTATGGTATCTTCCGCCAGGAATTATACTATCTGTTTCTACAATTTTCATTTTATCTAAAAAGAAATGAAGCGTATCATCTTCAATTAAACTATCATAAATAAAACGAACAGGTTCACCAATTCGACGATCTTTTACAGAAGTGGCGATTTTTTCGAGCATACTTTTACTCAAATCACTATCTATATCCAACTGTGCATCACGAGTAATTTTAATCATATGCGCAGAAACGCTCTTATAATCAAATATATTGAAGATGTTTTTCAGTTTAAAACGGATCACATCATCAATCAAAATCACATATTGTTTTTCGTCTTCAGAAGGAAGAACAACAAATCGATTTATGTTTTTCGGAATTTCGATTAAAGCGTAACGAACTTCGTCATTTTTTAATTCTAAACGAACTGCCAAATATCCTAAAGTGTCTTTTAGAATTGGAAAAACCGCCAAATCATTCAAAATGATGGTTACCAATTCTGGACTTAACTTCTGATTATAAAAATCTTTTAAAAAACATTCTTGCTTTGGCGTAATCTGTTTTTCGTTTATTATAAAGATATTTTCGGCTTCTAGTTCTGTTTCGATATTTCCTAGAATACGTAAACTTTCAGATTGCTGTTGAATTACAATGTCTGTAATATCTTTAATTAATTGATGAGCAGAAATTCCGCCTAAATATTTTTCTCCAGAAATACCAGATAGACTTAATCTTCTAATTGCGGCATATCGAACCCTAAAAAATTCGTCTAAATTGTTTGAAAAAATTCCAACAAAACGCAATCTGTCTAAAAGCGGAACCGTATTATCTGCGGCTTCCTGAAGTACTCTTGCATTAAACGCTAACCAGCTTTTTTCTCTATCGATATATTTCTGTTCGTACACTGTTATGATTTTAAATCTTTGGGGAATATAGTTTTATGTGTTTTGCCTTTATTTATTGTATCCCAGCTTTCAGCATCAAATTGTAAGGATACAAAGCCCGAAGTTGGAACATTATCAATAAAAACATCTCCAAATTTATTAACAAAATTTGTAATAGCCTCGTTATGTCCGAAAAGAATAACGCTTTCTAAACTATTATCACATGATTTGATAACTTTTTCGAGTTGTTTCTCATCAAAAGTATATAAATCGTCTTTAAAAACGATGCTTTCTATTGGGTAAGAAATATTTTGAGCAAAGATTAAAGCAGTTTCTGATGCTCTTGCAGCGGTACTGCTCCAAATTATATACGTTTTTGGAAGATACTTAGAAATATGTAATGAAACGTCATGCGCATCTAAAATTCCTCTTTTCATTAATGGGCGATCGAAATCTTTCAACGGTGCTTCCCAACTTGATTTAGCATGGCGTATTAAAATGAGATTTTTCATAAGCTGTAAAATTTAAAAACCTGATTTGGAGATTAATTTTTTATTTAAGTTCTAATTTACAAAAGAAATCTTAAACCTTTTCCATTTTTTATTTCCCTTAACATTAAAATGAAATTTTAACAAGAATGTAATCTTAATAATATAGTAATCTTTAAAAGAAATGAATTCTAAAAAAAGTACAATTAGTGTATTTTGTCTAGAAAATAAGTACTTAGTCGAGATTATCTAAATTTGCAAAAAATTAACCAAATATCTGATTATTAGATATTTATAATATTTAAAAACTTCCAATTTTAGCTAAAAAAGCAAAAAAAACGCGTTGCATTTTTTGCATTTTTATGTTAAAAAATATTCTTTTTATCGCTTTTTTTTGTAGAAAAAATACATTTCAACGAGTTTTTAGGTTAGTTGCAGATAAAAAAATTCAATTAGAAAAACTCTAATATAACTTTGAATCTGTTAAAATTTCATAAATACTTTTAAACAAAATCATAAGTTATGAAAACTAAATCTACTCTTGAAAAAGCAGTAAAATTTGTTACTAATTGTAAGTTTATTTTTTTCTCAAAGAGAAACATCTTTCAAAAAAATATTTTTTTCATACTGTTTTTTTTGACAACAACTTTTTCATTTGCTCAAACTGAAAATGTGGATTCGTACTTAACAAGCTTGAAAAATTCTGGACAAGATTCTAAGCTTAGCCATCTCAAACATCTTCTGTATGATATACAATCTGCAATATATTCTTCTTCTACAGGAATAAAAGTTTATGGTGAAAAACCGACCGCTTTATTCGCAGATATTAATTCGCTTAACAACCTTAACAGTGCGGTTTCATTAAAAAGCGATATCGAAATTGTAACGATTAAAATTGAAAATTCTACAGATTTAAACAAGTCAATTGATCTTAATTCTTTCTCTGGCTTTGAAAAATTAAAATACGTTTTCATTATTTCAAAAATTGAAACAAACCCAGCTTTAATCAATAATTTGATTAAAAATGATACTTCAAAATATGTTCTACTTTATAAAATCTCGATAGGCGGATAATTTAAAAAGCTATTACTATGAAAAAATTCTACTATCCCTATTTAACCGTTTTTTATATCTTTTTAATGCTTTTAATGAGCATTAATGAATTACAAGCCCAAGTAATTGTACCGTTTAAAGAACGAACTTCTACATATTCTCCTACTAGAACGATTTATAAAATCAAAGGAGATTTTACGATGATTGGAAATATCAATCTAACTACACAGAATTATGATCGTTGGGAAACTAATGGTCCTTTTCCGATGGTATACATTGATAAGGATAATGATAACCAAACAGTTAATTCTTCTTCTGCAACTTTAGATTTATTGAATGATCATGGTGCCAAATTAACAAACTGTTACAATATTGTTTACGCTGGATTGTACTGGACTGGAAGAATTGACGATGCAACTAATAGCCCAAGTACTTTTACTGTAAATAAAAACGGTAACGTTACAAATCTGGATAAAAGAAAAATCTTGTTTAAAGGTCCAAATAATGGCAATTACGATGAATTTACAGCAACGGATATCTATTTCCCAACTAATTCTGAAAACAATATTTTTACTGCCTACACAGAAGTTACAGATTATGTAAAAGCAAATGGAGTTGGTGAATATTTTGCCGCAAACATTGCTGCAACAGAAGGTGCTGACGGTGGCGCGATAGGAAAATATGCTGGATGGGGATTAATTGTGGTTTATGAAAATTCAGACATGAAAAATAGGGATATTACTGTTTTTGATGGTCATGCATTTGTACAAAATAACATTACTGCCGATCACTCTTTTTCTGTATCTGGATTTAACGCTATAGCATCTGGACCAGTTGATGTCAAACTTGGAATTATGGCCGGTGAAGGTGATATTAATTATAATGGCGATTATTTTAAAATTCAGAAATTGAATACTAATGATTATTTAAGTTTAAGCCATTCTGAAAATTCACCAGATAATTTCTTTAACTCTTCAATCAATACTGGAGGAAATTATAGAAATCCAAATTTTGAAAATAATTCAGGAATGGATATCAGTATGTTTAAACTTCCGAATGAAAATAAAGACATCATTGGAAACAATCAGACTTCTACCACATTCAGATATGGATCTACTGTAGACACTTATGTAATCTTTTCTATTGTCATGGCAGTTGATGCATATGTTCCAGAAATTGAAGGTATAATTAGTGCCACCTCTATTAACGGAAGTCCTGCTGGAGCTGGTCCATACACAGTTTTACCTGGTCAGGAGCTTGGTTATAAAGTTCAAATACAAAATAGAGGAACAGAGGCTATCCAAAATAGCAAACTTGTTATTCCAATTCCTTACAATGCTACATATATTCCTGGAAGTTTAGCAAAAACAATAAATTTTACTCCTGCTCCTACTCCAAATTCATTGACATATGAACCAACAATTGGTGCAAATGGCTCTATTGTTTGGGATTTAGGAACGTTGCCATTACCAACTGATCCGAATACAGTTTTGGGAGAAGTAACATTCACATTAAAATCAACTGAGAATTGTGCTTTGCTAAAAAATTCTAACTGTAGCAATGTGATTCAGGTAAATGGAAAATTAAGTGGAAAAGGTGTTAATTCTTCAGTTACTGTAACTGATCATTCTTTGATATTAGGCTACACACCATCTGGAAGCTGTACGGGATCTCCAATAGCTGCACCACTTCAAACAACAATAGATTCAGCAAATTATACTAATGCAAATTGCCAAGCGACTCCGCCAATAATTGCATTTACATTTTGCAACAGCGCATCATCAATTCCTGTTACAGATGTTACAGGATCTTTTCCTACAGGATCAACGTTTTACAATGCGTATCCAGTAGTTGCAGGAACAACAGCTCAATATACCATCAACAATCCGTTTCCTGCTACGGTTGGAACATCAACTTATTATGCTATTCCTCCTGGAGCGTCTAGCGGATGTTATTTTCAATTTACAATTACTATTGAAAGCATTACAACCACACCAACGGTTACTAGTCCAATAAATTATTGTATTGGTGATACACCAGTAGCATTAACTGCTGTACCTACCAAACCAGAATATACATTATACTATTATGAAACCTTGACTTCAACAGGTCAGCAATCATTAACACCTTCTACAACTGTAGCTGGACAATACACTTATTATGTTGCCGAAGGAAAAACAAATGCTTGTATTGGTCCAAAAAAAGAAATAATAATTAATGTAAATGAAAAACCAACAGTTTCTATAACTAATCCTCTTCCAATTTGTTCTCCTGCTACTTCATTAGATTTAACGGCTGCAAATATCACAGCTGGGAGCTCATCAGGATTAACATACACGTATTGGACAGATGCTACGGCAACAACTCCATATGTCAACTTTGCTGAAGCTGTTCCTGGAACTTATTACATAAAAGGAACTAATTCTTCTAATTGCTTTGATATAAAACCAGTTGTAGTTACAAAAAGTACTGTTTCGATAACAGAATTAACTGCTTCGCATGTAGATGTAAAATGTTTCAATCAGGCAACAGGTTCTATTACTGTAGAAAATGCTTCTGGCGGAGTAGCTCCTTATACTTATTCATGGAAAAAAAATGGTGCTGTTTATGCAGGAACTTCACAAACTTTAACTGATCTTGAAACTGGCAGTTATGAAATTACTGCAACAGATAGCAATGGTTGTCAAGGAACTTTAGTTATTACAATTTCTCAACCTGCTGCAGGTTTGGCTTTAGGAATATCTTCTAAAACTGATGCTTCATGCTTTGCAACAAGTACTGGAACTTTAACTGCCGGTACTGTAACAAATGCCATTGGAACAGTAAAATATTCTTGGAAAAATGAAGCAAATACTGAAATTTCAACTTCTGCAAATGTTTCAGACGTGCCAGCGGGAACATACACATTAACCGTAACTGATGATTGTTCTTCGCAGTCTAATTCTGTTATAGTTGGTCAGCCAGCTGCGGCGCTAAGTGCTGTAAAATCTCAAACTAATGTTTCATGTGGCAACGGAACAAACGGTTCTGCAACAGTAACTGTTTCTGGAGGAACTCCTGCATATACTTATATTTGGAATACCAATCCGGTTCAAACTACTGCAACAGCAAATAATCTTATAGCTGGAAATTATAGCGTAAAAATTACGGATGCAAACGGATGTGAAATTAACGAGTCTTTTACAATTTTAGATGGAGATGCTATCAAACCAATCATAAATCCGTTACCACAAACAACAACAATTAATTGTCCAGCAGAACCTATTTTTGCACAAGCAACAGCAACAGATGATAGCGGAACTGTATCTTCATTAACATATATTGATGATATTGTTTCTGGAAATTGTGCTGGTTCTTATACAAAAACAAGAACTTGGACTGCACAAGATGCTTGCGGAAATATTTCGCTTCCTGTTTCTCAGACAATTATTGTGCAAGACAATACGGCGCCAACTTGGACAACTTTAGCAGGCTCTTTAAATAAAACTATAGAATGTAGTGATGCTGCCGCTTTAGCGAATGCTCAAGCTTTATTTCCAACTGCAACAGATTCTTGTGATGCAGACGTAACAAATATTGTAAAAGTAAGCGGTCAGTTTACAGCTTCTGCTGGATGCGGAAATGCAGGAACTTACACTAATACTTGGACCGTTAAAGATGAGTGCGGAAATACTTCTGATACTTTCACACAGATAATTATTATTCAAGATACGACTGCGCCAACTTGGACAACTTTAGCAGGATCTTTAGATAAAACTATAGAATGTAGTGATGCTGCCGCTTTAGCGAATGCTCAAGCTTTATTTCCAACTGCAACAGATTCTTG
>Ga0160475_100060_pt1 | contig 141020 bp, 126 predicted proteins | sample HID1975M_E11MG_FD_108254 | JGI IMG/M metagenome (GOLD analysis project Ga0160475, IMG submission 108254) | Enriched soil microbial communities from UW Madison campus, WI, USA - HID1975M_E11 MG | ecosystem: Environmental > Terrestrial > Soil > Unclassified | place: USA: Madison, Wisconsin... | reverse complement strand
GCTCTTCCCACCACGCCGGCTCTCGGCCAGTCGATGGTTGGCGTCCCAGATCAGTTCCAGGTCGCTGGCGTCGCCGCCGCCCGGGCTGCCCTTGCGCACCATGTCGCCGGCGCGGTCGAACACGTAGTGGACGCCCTGGTAGGTGCCCTCGCGTGTCCACAGCAGCTCTGCCTGGTCCTCGCCCCCGGCCACCTTGCGCATGCGCACTTCGCGGATTTCGGTCCCCAGGCGGTCGCCGGCCGGGTCGTTGTAGTACGGGTGCAGCACGCCCTTCGGGTCGGTGTGGGCCAGCAGCCGACCTATCGCGTCGTAGCGGTATTCGTCCACGCCCTGCGCGCTGTCCTGGCGGCGGGTGAGGTTGCCGGTGCGATCGTAGTCGTAGCGGGTGTCGAACAGCGGTGACGCATCGCGCAGGACGGTCTGCGCGGTGAGCAGGTTGCGCGCGTCGTACTCGAAACGGCGCTCCACGTGCACGCTCAGCTGCTCGCGGGTGGTGCGGCCCAGCGCATCACGCTCCAGGGTGATGGGCGGTTCGTCGTTGATGCCCACTTCGATCAACTGGTCGCGCAGGTCGTAGGCGAAGGCCACGGTGTTGCCGGCGCCGGTCTGGCGCTGGATGCGGTTGCCCACTTCATCGTAGGCGTACCCCACGCGGAAGCCGTCCTGCAGTTCTTCCAGCAGTTGGCCCAGCGGGTCGAAGCGGCGGGTGGCGTGCCGGTGCGGGTTGCGCAACGCGATGAGCTGGCCGCGCTTGTCGTACTCGAACGTTTCCTTGACCTGTCGCCCGGGCTGGCGGATATCCGGCAGGGTCTTGGCGGTGATGCGGCCCATCTTGTCGGTGGCAAACCCGATGCGCTGGCCCAGCGGGTCCAGGGTGGCGGTGAGGCGCCCCGCCGCGTCGTACTCGTAGCGGCGCGGCTGGCCCCAGTAGTCCACTTCTTCCAGGATGCGGCCGAGCGGGTCGCGGGTGAGCGTGTAGGTTTCGCCTCGTTGGTTGATCACCGCCACCAGCTGCTCTTCGGTGTCGTAGCGGTACTCCACCACCTGGCCGTCGGCCTGCAGGCGCTTGCCGATCTGGCCGATGCCCACGTACTGCAGGCGGGTGCGCGCGCCGGCTTCGTCCAGGTAGGTGACGAGCTGGTCTTCGGCGTCGTATTCGCAGCGAACGCCGGTGCCGTCGGTGGCGAGCACGGCCAGCAGCCGGCCCTTGGCGTCGTAGGTGTACACCGTGGGCTGGCCGAGCGGGTCCACCTGGCGTTGCAGGCGACCCAGCGGGTCGTGCTCGAAGCGGCTCTCATGGCCCAGCGGGTCCCGCACCACCGCCACCAGCCCGTGCCGGTCGTAGCCCACACCGGTGACGGCCCCGCGCGCGTTGGTCTGGGCCTGCAGCAGGCCATGGGCGTCGTAGGCGTAGCGGGTGCTGGCCTGCAGCGGGTCGGTCTGCTCGATCAGCAGGCCGCGGGCGTCGTAGTGCTGCTGCCAGGTGTTGCCGTCCGGGTCGGTCACGGCCAGCAGCTGGTCGCTGTCGTCGAACTGCTGCTGCAAGGTGGTGCCATCGGCGCGCACCAGCACCACCAGGTTCCCCCGTTCGTCATACTCGAACCCGGTCCGCAGTCCTTCCGGGTCGGTCACCGCCACGGTCCGGCCGAAGTCGTCGTACTCGAAGATGGTCACCCCGTCGAGCGGGTCGATCTCGCACAGCGGCAGGCGGTTTTCGTCGAACTTGACCAGGCTCACGTGGCCCAGCGAGTCGGTGATGCGGGTTTCGTGCAGCAGTGCGTCGTAGTCGAAGTGGTAGTCGTACAGGCCGCCGTCGCCCCAGGAATGCACCACGCGCCACTGCGCATCGAACGCGTAATAGAACGACAGGCCGACCCGATCGGTATGGCGCACCATGTAGTGCTGCTGGTAGCCGAAGGTGCGCGGCGCATCCAGCGGGTCCACCGCGGCGATCAGGTCGCCGTTGGCGTAGCGGTAGCTCACCAGCAGGTGGTTCAGGCCGCTGGCCGGGTCGTGCAGCTGCAGGCGGTCGATGTGGCCCTGGCGCGCATCCACCTCGATGAAGCGGCCCTGCACGCCGTCCACGCCGCTTTCGACGATGCGCACCAGGTGGCCGTCGCGGCGCTCGAAGCGCCAGTGGTTGCCGCAGCGGTCTTCGATGCGCTCGATGGGCAGGCTGCGCTCGTGCGGCAGCACCGCCACGCCGGCGGCCGGGGTGGCGTCGAAGTGGTACTGCAGGCCGCCCTTGAAACGCACGATCCACTGGCCGTTGTCGCGCCACAGGCGCGCGCCGTCCACGAAGTCCAAGGTGGCCGCGTCCATGCCGTCGCGGCGCGGCAGCTCGGGGAAGAAGGCCACCTCGTCCGGGCCGGACAGCCAGGCGCTGCCGTCGGCCGACAGCGCCAGCGCGATGTCGGCCGGGGTCTGCCAGCCGTAACCGCAGGCGCCGGTGCGCTGGGCATGGCGTGAGGCGTACACGCGGCGCCAGCTGAGCGGCAGGCGGCCGGGGATGCTGAAGTCTTCGTGGCTGACCGACACGCTGCCGTCGCGGATGTCCACCGGCTCGGCCCGCAGGATCCTGCACTTGAGCGTGCCCGAGGGCAGGTGCCCCCACTTGCCTCGGCGCCACGCGGCGAAGGCATCCATCTTCTTGCGGAAGAAGTCGGTCTTGCGCAGCTTGCCCAGCCCGGCGAATGCCGCGCGGAAGGCCATCGCCGTCCACGACACGGTGGGCGGCCCGCCGACCTTGACGCTGGTGGGAATGGCCACGTTCAAGCCGGTGGGCAGCGACATCGCGCGCAGCGGCTTCTTGGGCTTCTTCACCCGGAACGGGTTGATCATGCCGGCCAGGTTGCAGTCCAGCACGGGCATGGCCAGGCGCGAGAACGGCTCGCCATCGGCCGACACGGTGCGGCTGCCCATGAAGATTTCTTCGCCGTCGAACTGCGGGCCCATCGGCGCGGCCAGCGGCGGACCCCACACCCCCAGTGGAATGTGGATGTCCAGCCCGCCGGTGCCGGCGGTGCCGCGGTGCACGCCATTGACCTTGATGGTGGAGCCGATGAACGGGATGTAGTCGAACGGGTCCAGCACCAGGCCGATGTGCGGCGTGGGCAGCGGGCACGGCGGCATCGCGTACATGTGGATGTCGATGCCCAGCTGCGGATCGAAATGCTTGGCGGCAATGCTCACGGCAACACTCCTGTGTTGCTTACAGCGCGCGCAGCAGGGCGCGCAGGAAGGCTTTGACTTCGTCGCGGTATTCCACGCCGAGCCACACCACGATGGCCATGCCCAGCAGCACGGCGACGGTCATGACCAGAATGCGGGTATTCATGCGGCAACAACTCCAGGGGTGGCCGCAGGCGGTGCGACGTGGGCAAGGTCGGTACCGGCCAGCAGCGGGCCGGGGTCGGGCAGCGGCTGCATGGCCGGCGGTTCGCTCCAGACCGGAATCTCGTGGTCGAGTGGGTGTTCGATGGTGGGCAGGCCGTTCCAGTGCGGGTCGAGGAACTCACGCCCCACCGCCACGATCTTGCGGAAGAATTCGTCGCCGCCCTGCACCAGCCGTTCGCGTTCCTGCTGGGTGCGGTGGAAGGTCTGTTCCAGGCCCGCGTGCAGCTGGGCATCGATGACGTCCAGCTGCATGCGGGTGGGCGTGGGGCCAAGCTTGGCGGCGGCGTCTTCGGCCTGCGCGTGCAGCGCGGTGGTCTGTACGAGGTAGGCCGGCGCGGTGAGCTGGATCTTCTCGGCGCGGCGCAGGTCCTGCAGTTGCAGCAGGTCCCACAGGGCCTGCGGCAGGGTGGTGGCCTTGCGGTCCTGTGCGCTGAGCGGCTTGGCGATGCGGATGGCTTCCAGCAGCTGGGTCCGCGCTTCCTCGCGCTTGCCATGCTGGAGCAGGCAGTAACCGGCCATGCGCTGGCCTTCCAGCTGGAACATCGGGTGCGGGATGCTGGCCGCCGAGGTGGACGCCTGCAGGTAGGTCTGCGCGGCGCGCTCGGGGTTCTTGGCGGTGAGCCAGCAGCCGGCTTCGCCGAACCAGCTCTGCATGACCAGCTCGGGCGCGGCGGCATTGCCGGCGCTGCGGGCGGCATCGGCGGCGCTGCGCGCCTGGCGGTAGGCGGTGATGGCCTGGCCGGGGTCGCCGGCCTTGAGCCAGGCACCGGCCACCATCATCTGCACCACCGACGCCTGCTCCTGCCAGCCGTGGCGCTGGGCCAGCCCCAGCGCGCGCTCGGCGCGGCCCACCACCTGCTGCGGGCTGCCGCGCTCAAGCAGCAGCATCAGGTCGGCCAGCAGCTGGCGATACAGCACTTCCGGGCCGGTGCCGCCAGACTGCGAGGCGGTGTCGCGGGCGATGGCGAACATGTCCACCGGCGCGGCGATGCGCGCGGCCACGCTTGCGTGGCGCTCCAGCAACGGCTGCCAGCGCGGGTCTTCCTCGGTGTCCACCAGCACCAGGCGCAGGCGGTCGCCGGGGCCGGCGGCCAAGGCCGCATCGACCCAGCGCTCAAAGCCGTCGCCGGGCACCATGCGCTCGGGTTCCAGCACGGCGGCCAGCAACCGCAGGTGGCTGCCGTGGTGCTCGGCAAAGCTGTCCAGCACCTGCACCACGCCGGCGGCGCTGTCGGGGTGCTCGGCATGCGGGCCGCGCCAGCCCAGCGTGATGCCCTGCCCGCGCAGTTCGTCCTGGCTGCCCAGGTAGCGCTCGAGCAGGGTCTGCTTGATCTGCCGGCTGTAGCGGAAGCCCAGCTCATAGGGCGTGTCCACGCGCAGGAAGTAGTCCGGCGTGTCGCGGCCCTGGTCGTGCCGCTGCATCTCGAAGAAGGCGGCCAGCAGGCGGCTGGCATTGGCGGGCAGGCGCCAGACCAGCAGCCGCCGGCTGGGGTCGGCGGCGGCGGCGAGCCAGGCGTCGCTGAGGCGTTGGATGCCGCGCAGCATGGGGGTGTCGTGCATGGGTGTCCCTCCGATGGACCGGTCAGCAGTTGAGCTTGATCTCGCTGCCGTTGACCGACACGCCACCGCTGTTGATGACCACTTCCGAGCCGCCGGCGGAGATCTTGATCTCGCCGTCGGTGATCTCGATGAAGGCTCCGCCCACCGCCGCGGTGAGCTTGCTGGCCGAGCCGAGGGTCATGTCGCCATTGGACAGCTGGCTGTGGGTGCCGGTGACTTCGTGCTCGAAGGTGCCGTCCACGCCCACGGTGCGCGCGCCGATGTTGGTGTCTTCCACCGCGCCCTGCACGCCGCGCTTGTCCAGCCCGGTAATGGTGGTTTCGCGGCCGGCCGAGTACTCCTGGGTGACCTTGCCGATCACCTGGCGCAGCGAGGTGGAGGTAACGGTTTCCTTCCAGGTACCGGTGCGCTGGCTGGTGTAGTTGCCGGTCAGGGTGGTGCCGAAATCGCCGGTGATAGTTTCGGTGTAGCCGGCCGCGGCGATGGTCTTGGTCTGGCCGGACTGGTAGTTCTGGGTGACCGCGCCGATAACGTTGGTGGTGCGCGTGCCGGTCACGCCCAGGGTGTCGGTGCCGGTCACGGTGATGCCGCGGTTGGCACCCACGCTGATGTCCTGGTTGGCGCCCACGCTCATGCTGTGGTTCACCGCCACCGCAGTGGACTTGTTGTTCTGGATGCTGGCGTTCTGGTCGTTGAGCACGGTGGTGACCATGTCGCGCTGGGCACGCATGTTGAGCAGCTCGCCACCGGCGGTGTCGTGCATGGTCATTTCGTTCCAGCCGGCGCCCTTGACCGTCTTGGACTTCAGGCCGCTCACCTCCAGCCCGAACGGCGGCATGTTCTCTTCATTGAACACCCGGCCGGTGATGATCGGGCGGTCCGGGTCGCCGTCGAGGAAGTCCACCACCACTTCCTGGCCCACGCGCGGCGGCGACACCCCGCCCATGTCCGCGCCGGCCCACGGGCTGGCGCTGCGGATCCAGCAGGAGCTGTTTTCGGCGCCGTTGTCGCGGCGGTCTTCCTTGCGGTCCCAGTGGAACTGCACCTTCACCCGGCCGTAGGCGTCGGCATGCAGTTCTTCGCCGGGCGGGCCCACCACGGTGGCGGTCTGCGGGCCGGGCATGCGCGGCCACGGGGTCTGCCGCAGCGGGCGGTAGGGAATCTTGCGGCGCAGCACCTCGGCCTCGATGGCGTGGCTGGGCACTTCGGCGCTGGCGAAATCGCTGGCGAAGTTGTTGCGCCCTTCGCGCTGCAGGCGCACCACGAAGAACTGGCGGTCTTCAGCACCGCGGCCGATGAAGTCCGGCTGCTGCTCCAGGGTGAAGCAGCCGCCCGCCTGCAGCCCGGCGGCGTTGCCGGCGCATTCGAACAGCTTGGTGGGCCACGCGGTTTCTTCATTGCGCACCGCCGCCAGCGCCTCGCCAATGCGGCTGTCGGCGAAGCGGGCCGCCCCGTCGTAACGGTACTGGGTAAGTTCGGGCAACACGCCCCGCGGCGCCTCGTTGCCACGCACCACGCGCAAGGGGGTACTGGGCTGCTTGAAGTCGAAACTGCTCAGCGCATGCGCGCCCGGCCCCACCCGGCGGCGGGCACCCCAGCGGTGCAGGCCGGTCTGCTGCTGTACGCCCTGATCCGCCCGGAAGTACACCGGGGCCGGCTCGCCTAGCGCCACGCTCAGGGTGGAGTCGTCACTGAGCAGCAGGGTGTGCCCCTCTTCATCGTGGCGGAAGCTGTAGTAGATACCGGCGTCTTCGAGCAGGCGCGAGACGAAGGCGAAATCGGACTCGTTGTACTGCACGCAGTAGGGCAGCCTGGGTAGCTTTCCGGTGTCCAGGTCGTAGTCGAAGCGGGCCAGGTCGGGGTAATCGGCGAACACCGTTTCCACGATCTTCAGCACGTTCATGTCCTGGAAGATGCGGCAGTTGCTGGTGTAGTCCAGGAAAGCGAACCACGGCGCGATCTCGGCACGGTAGGCGCTGAACTGCGCCTCGCGGCCGGTGCTGGCGAACTCGCGCACGTAGCCGTGGATGCCATGGCCGCCGAACTCGTCGCCCAGGATCAGCCGCAGCGGCTGGCCCACCAGCTGCTTGAGCTCCAGCCGGGGCTGCACCGAGAGCAGCTCGACCTGGTAGGCGAAGGGATGGGACACGCGTTCGCTGCCGTCGAACCGCTTGACCAGGAAGGTCTGCGGGTCCAGCACGGTATCGACACGGATCAGGCGGTGGTCCTGGTGCAGGCGCATGAGCGCGTGACCGGCGGTGAGGGCTTCGGCATACATCGGGCGTTCCTTCGTCCCATGACTTCGAGATCTCGACTCTGCCATCTCTGCATGACGCGCGCCAACATTCTGACGCGGCTATTGCGTAAACCGCTTCAGCTTTGTGCAAGCGGAAGGGGGCGGGGGCAACCAGAACGGTTCCCCGCGCGCAGGGCGGCACACCCCTGCAACCGCATCACGGCGCCCGCCCGCAGGCAGGCGCCGTGGTCACGCCTTACTTGCGGGCGCGCTTGGCCGGAGCCTTGCGGGCCACCGGCTTGGCAGCACGCTTGGCCGGGGCGGCCTTGCGGGCAACGGCCTTCTTGGCAACGGCGGTCTTCTTGCCGACAGCCTTCTTGGCCACGGCGCTCTTCTTGGCGACGGCCTTCCTGGCAACGGCGGTCTTCTTGCCGACGGTCTTCTTGGCGACGGCGACCTTCTTGCCGACAGTCTTGCGGGCGACGGCGGTCTTCTTGCCGACAACCTTCTTGGCCGCTGCGGTCTTCTTGCCGACGGCCTTCTTGGCCACGGCAACCTTCTTGCCAACGGTCTTCTTGGCCACGGCGGTCTTCTTGCCGACAACCTTCTTGGCGGTCGCGGACTTCTTGGCCACAGCCTTCTTGGCCACGGCGACCTTCTTGCCGACGGTCTTCTTGGCCACGGCGGTCTTCTTGCCGACAACCTTCTTGGCGGTCGCGGTCTTCTTGGCCACGGCCTTCTTGGCCACGGCGACCTTCTTGCCCACCACCTTCTTGGCGGCGGCGGTCTTCTTGGTCACGGCCTTCTTGGCGGTGGCGACCTTCTTGCCGGCAACCTTCTTGGCGGCCTTGGTGGTCTTGGTCACGGCCTTTTCAGCGGCGACCTTCTTCTTGGCAACCTGCTTCTTCAGCGAGGCGGCTTCGGCCTTGGCGTTGCTCTTGGCCGCTTCCAGCTTCTTCTTGGCGGTGGCCAGGGTCTTGCCGACCGACTTGGCAGCCTTGTCGGCCTTCTTGGCGACGGTCTTCTCGGCCTTCTGCACGGCCTTCTTGACCTTGGCAACCTGGGTGGTGGCAGCCTTGCGTGCGCGCTTGACGGTCTTCTTCACCGACGCCACGACATCTTCAGCGGCGGTAGCGATGGTCTCGCCCACGTTGCCGGCCACTTCTTTTACTTCGTCGACGCCCTGCGACAGGGTCGCGGTCACACCATTACCGTTGCTCATGATTGCCTCCTAAGGGGCCTGGTCAGTTAAATCGCTGGCGATGCTATACCGGCGCGGTCCATCGTGGAACGGTCTTGTCGCAGCCTGTGAGCCGCACCTGTGCTTGGCGGGACGACGCCAGCGCTGCCCGACAAACCTGGCATCGGCAGCAAACCCCTTTAAAACAGCTTCCGTGCACTGCACGCGTGTTGTCGCGCCTGCCTTCCCTGCATGCGTCGGGCAGTTGTGCGGCGGTGTGCAATTGGGTGTCGGACGCGGATCGGTTGGTTGCCCTTTACTGCACAACTGCGCTGCCTTCGCGCTCGAAACGGCAGACGGCGCTGGCCGGATCCGGCTGCCTTGGCACCGCGCAGTGGAACGTGGCGGGGTGGAAAACGGGGGACCGTGCAGGGCGTCCATCCTGGCCGTCGGCGTGCCGAGCAGGGGTGTCGTGCAGCGGCAAGTTGAACCGAGGCAGGCGACAGGGTGGGGCCGATCGCGGCCGCGCGGCGCATCGGATTTCATTCGCGGTTTAGGCGCGGGCGGCCACACTCATTCAGCTTGCTTTACCTTATATAGGCTCCTACCTCCCACGCCGCTCTTCGTTACGGAACCGACGGACCATGCGACCGCTCCCCACCCTGCTCACGCTCGCCCTTGCCGCCGCCTTCGGTGGCTTCGTCGCTTCGGCGATCAACGCGCACCTGGACAACCGTGCCGAGGCAGCGCCGGCGTCGCTGGTCATTCCGGCCACCGCCGCACTGCCGGCCTCGGTGGCCGGCCAGCCGGTGCCGTCACTGGCGCCCATGCTGGAACGGGCGATGCCCGCGGTGGTCAGCGTCAACACCAAGCAGGTGGTGCGGGTACGCAACCCCTACTTCAACGACCCGTTCTTCCGCCGGCTGTTCCCGGAAGTGCCGCAGGAACGCATCAACGAATCGCTGGGCTCGGGCGTCATCATCGATGCCAGCGCCGGGCTGGTGCTGACCAACCACCACGTCATCGACAATGCCGACGACGTGCAGGTGACGCTGGCCGACGGGCGCACGGTCAAGGCCGAGTTCATCGGCTCGGACCGCGACACCGACATCGCCCTGATCCGCATTCCCGCCGACAAGCTCACCGCCCTGCCGCTGGGCAACAGCGACCAGCTGCGCGTGGGCGACTTCGTGGTGGCCATCGGCAACCCGTTCGGTTTCAGCCAGACCGTCACCTCCGGCATCGTCTCAGCGGTGGGCCGCAGCGGCATCCGCGGGCTGGGCTACCAGAACTTCATCCAGACCGACGCCTCGATCAACCCGGGCAACTCCGGCGGTGCGCTGGTCAACCTGCAGGGCCAGCTGGTGGGCATCAATACCGCCAGCTTCAATCCGCAGGGCAGCATGGCCGGCAACATCGGCCTGGGCCTGGCCATTCCGTCCAACCTGGCACGCGACGTGGTGGACCAGCTGGTCAAGCATGGCGTGGTGGTGCGCGGCACGCTGGGCGTGGAAGCGCAGAACCTGACCCAGCAGATCGCCCAGGGCCTGGGCTTGAACGAAGCGCGCGGCGCGCTGGTCACGCGGGTACTGGCCGGCTCCGGCGCGGCCGCCGCCGGCCTGCGCCCGGGCGATGTGGTGGTGTCGGCCAACGGCCAGCGCGTGGACAGCGCGCAGGCGCTGCACAACATTGAAGGCCTGGCGCCGGTGGGCAGCACGCTCACCCTGGACATCCGCCGCGACGGCAAGGCGCAGCAGCTCAAGGCCACGCTGAAGGAACAGGCGCGCGCGGTCAGCGGCGACACGCTGGACCCGCGCCTGGCCGGGGCCACCTTCGTGGACCTGCCCGAGTCGCTGCGCCAGGCCGGCATCAGCGGCGTGCAGGTGAGCGAGGTCAAGCGCGGCAGCCGCGCGGCCAGCTCGGGCCTTGCCGCCGGCGATGTGATCACCGAAACCACCGCCGGCGAGTTCGCCGACCTGGCCAGCTGGCGCGCCAACTTCCAGCAACGCCCGCCGCAGCTGGTGCTGCGCATCGTGCGGGGCAACACGCCGGGCGTGCTGGTGATGCGCTGAACCGGTCAGCCGGCCTTCGCGCGCATCTCACGCCAGCTAACACCCTCTACACCCGGCCGATGCTATTACCTTGAGTTCGTTACCGCGGTTCCTGCCCGGTCACCTTCCCCATCGCACATAACGGAGAGTCACGATGAGCCCCACCAATACCGAAAACCTGAAGGAACACCTGGGCGAAGCCGGTTCGCACCTGAAGTCGGCCGCCACCGCTGCAGGCGGCGCGATCAAGGGCGCCACCGGTGCCGCGGGCGACGAACTGCGGATCGGCAAGGCCAACGTCAAGGCCGAGCTGTCCGACACCGCGCTGTCGGGCCTGGCTGCCGCCGAGTTCGGTGGTGCCGCCGCCAAGGAGCAGGTCGATGCCCTGATGGACAAGGGCAAGGACCTGGTGGACAGCGCCGCCGAGCTCATCCGCGAGCGTCCGCTGGCCTCCTTCGGCGTCGCCTTCGCCGCCGGCTGGATCATCGCCAAGCTGGCCCGCAGCGGCGGCGACAAGTAATCCGGCGTGAGCGATCAAGCCCAGTCGACCGCCACCGGTGGCGCGGACGCCCCGCCACCGGACGGCGCTGAGAAGGCGCCCCACCTGGATGAAAGCATCCGCCAGGTGGGTGCCGCCGGTCGTGACACCGTGGAGTCGGCCAAGCACACGCTGCGGTCACTGCGCCGGTTGGCCTCGGCCGATTTCGCGCTGGCGCGCAGTGCCTTCGGGCGGGCGCTGGCGTGGAGTGGCGTAGCAATCGTGTTCGGTGCGTCGGCCTGGCTGTTGCTGGCCGGCACGCTGATCGCGCTGATGGTGCGCTGGGGCATGACCTGGTTCCACTCGCTGCTGATCACCTCGATCCTCAGCCTGATCGTGACCGGCTATGCCATGTGGCGGGTGTCGTTCTTCTTCCGCCATACCGGCATGCATGCCACCCGTCGCCAGTTGTCGCGGCTGGGGCTGTATGACGAACCGAGCGAAGAAGATCCCGATGCCGACGTCGATACGACGGGGGCCAAGCGATGAATTTTGAAGCCTTGCGGCAACGCGTGCAGCGTGCCGAACTGGTCGTGGCGGTGCGGGTGGAGAAAACCCGCAGCAGCTGGTTCACCCTCAGCGACGCATGGCGGGCCGGTTGGACGCCGTTGCGCATCATCACCGTGGGCCTGGCCGGCGGTTTCCTGGCCGGCAAGCTGGAGCCCACCGGGCTCGGGGCGAAGGTCCAGGGCGCGCGCTGGCTGCAGATGATCGGCTCGGTGTCCAACCTGTTGGCCAGTACCCAGGCCGCGTTTGCGTCGATGCAGGCCAGTGAAGCGGCCGACACCGCCGAGCAGGCCGCCGACAAGGTGGATGATGCGGTGGACGGCGTGCCGCGCCAGCCGCCCGCGCCACGCGCCGCGGCCGCTGCAGCACCGCGTGTCGACGCAGATGACCAGCGCCAACCGCAGCCGGCCGAAGCGGCGACGGATCTTTCCGAACGCTGAGTCCGGCCGATCCGTCGGGGTAATGCATCTGAAGCCCTGCCGCCCACCGCGGCGGGGTTTTTTTATGGTTATTCTTCCTTCTGCGGGAAAGGCATGGCTGCAGATATACGCAAGCTGTTGATGCAAAAGGGATATGCCTGTATCGAGAGCAATCCAACTGTGCCTGTTTGCGCGCAATAGGATCAATCACTTGCGAGTGGATAGGGTGCATGAGACCCCGGGCGGTAGATCCCGCAGCGCTGCCTTGACCCGCACCAACTCCTTCGTCCCCGCCTCGGCCGAGCGGTGGGCCTGGTGGCGCTGCTCGCAGGTCGGCGGCAGGCCGGGCAGTGGCGGCGGCAGCTGGATCGGGGTGGTGTCGGTCGGCAGGGCGACTGCCTCACGCAGAGGCAGGCCGCGGTACAGCCTAGCCGCGCACCAGCGCTCGGCGTAGCGTTTCGCCTGCCGGACGTTGGCAGCGCGCACTTCGTTCACGTGCCAAAACTTCTGGCCTTCCACAGGCGGACCCCGGGACCGCTATCAGGGGTGATGCTTGCCGTCTTCCCGGCCGTTGTACCAGAGCCCCCACCGCTCACCCGTCTGGACCCAGCCAGAGGGAATCGGGACAGCGCGGAAAGCTTGGTAGCCGTGCGAGGGAAGCATGCCCGGAAGGATACGGCCGGCGGTCGCAAAGGCTGCGATAGGGGATCGTTCACCGGCTGAACTGTTTTTGCTGCCTCCGGGAGAGACATTTCAGTCATACCTTAATAGGGCCAAACATGCCCGTATAGATCAGGAGTTCCATATCTTCTTGGCTTCGCGGCTCAGGACTGCAGTTGAGCACTCGATCGTTCCGCTGGACAGGCACCAGTACAGGCGTTCAAACGCTAACCATGACGCTCGTCCCGGTAATCTTCGTCGTATGCCTCCCGCGGGATAATCACGGCAGGCTGCCCTTCAGAGATAGCTCTAAGTTGAAGCGCAAGCCCGCTCGCTGCAGGCTCGTAGTGCATGACAGGGAGCGCGCCAATCTGCTTGGCAAGATCCTCCCTGAGCAGATCTATGATCTGCAAAAAATCTTCATAGAGCGGACAGAATTCCTCACCAATCACCTCTTCCCCCTCTTGAGCGACGCACAGCCGCTTCTGAGAACGCAGGATCAGATCCATTTGCGCCAAACATTCGCCGGTGACCAAGGCCGTGGATTCGGGAAACGCATCCAGGTATTGAATGAAGGATCGGCAGAGCTCGATATCGATGACTTTCACATTGTCAACAGCGGCATTGTAAAGCGCCGGTGTCAAAGGAGAGCGCATAACCTTCAAAGTCGCAGCAACGTGGAGGCCTTGAATGTTCAAGGAGGACAAGAGAACTCTCGCCATCGCATAAGCACGCAGTCGGTGCGCCTTTCGGGCGATAGCAAGTGGCCGAATGCCGACATAGAGAGCGACCGCAGCAGCGATGAACGTCGCGATTGCGGACCAAGCCGCCCAATCGATGTCGAGCAAGAAACACTGCGAGATGCTGCTCATCAAGTAAACCCCCTGTGGACTGGCCGGCATTCTGTCATGCCGATGCAGCGGGCGGAGAACGCCCATGGCTGACCAGCTGCTCACCGCCGCAATGGTCCACGTGTCAGCCATGGTCGGGCTCCTGGCAGGACTGTCCACCCTGTGGGCGATTAGCGGCGCATACCGCGCCACACGCGCAGGCCTGCGCTGGTGCTGGCGGAGGTGCGCTCATGGCTGAGGCAGTCCACCGCCGCGAGGTCGGCCGGCAGCTGGCCAGCATGTCTGGCGTCGAGCTCGACTCGATCGCTCCCCAGGATGCTCGTCTGTGGGTGGCCCGCGGCCAGGCGCTTCAGGCGCTCGCTGCCGGCGACATGGACGCCGCCCTGCGAAACATGGGCCTGGTGTCCTCGCGGCTCATGGATCGAGAGGAGGCATGGGAGATCGCGTCGAACGCGGTGGCCGTCTGCATTGCCGCCGGCTGGACGCGCGACATGTTGGTCAGCAGCACCGAGGGCGGCCGCGCGCCGTGTGGCCGCGGTTACCACCTGTTCTGCTCCGGGGCCATCGCGGCCTGCTACTTTCCGATGGTTTGCATCACCGACATGAACGGCCGGGGCAACCACTTCCATATCGCCCATGACCTGCTCAACGAGCGAGATTCCGGCCCCTACGCAATCCGTAGTCCGACCGTCCCGCAGCAACTGAGATGTTCCGGTGATCGCCGCTGGCTTCGTCCTCGCCCCCCACAAGCTGCTGATCTTCATGCGTCAGCACCTGGCAATCGCTCGGCGCGTGCGCCTGCATGGCCAAGACAATGGCGGCTTGATGGATCCGCCGTTCTGGCACTGCATGCACTTGGCCGCGGCGAATCGTCTGCCGTTGCTGATGCTGGTCGATACCCAGCGATCGAAGCCGTCACCGGGCCCACCGCCGCCGCCGCTGCCGGCCCAACTGGACCTCTTCGCATGACCGCCCAGCTTTTCCCCCGCGAACCGCGCCGCATGAAGCAGCCGGCCAAGGACATGCTGTGCGAGCAGCTGGCCGCGGCCGCAGATCGAACCATCGAGCAGGCCGAGGAGATCCAGCGCCTGCGCGACGCCGCAAACCAGGCAACCGAGCAGCTCCGCGCTGCGCTGGCCACAAACTGAAGGAGGACACCGTGCAACCGATGACGGCCGAGCGTTGGCTGGAACGCTACTTCGAAGAAGGCAGCAGACCCTCCATGCAGGTGCCGCAGCGGCTTCTACGCGGGGGCAAGCTGCCCGGCCGCAAGGTCGGCGACGCCTGGTACATCGACGAACACGAATGGCTCGCCGGCGGTGATGATCTTGTCGCCCGGGTTCTGCAGGCAGCATAGAAATGGCACCCAGACCGCGAAGCAAGAGCCGCCAGGGATGGCCGGCCAACCTGTACCCAACCGGGACGGGTTCAAATACCGGCACCCGGTCACGAAGAAAGAGACGTGGATGGGGACCGACCAGGCACGCGCGTTCGCCGCGGCGAAGAAGCTCAACGCCCTGCTGATCCCCACCTACGACCCGGTGGCCAGGGTCATCACGCCCGGCGAGACGGTCGCCGCTGCGGTCCTTGTGTTCCGCCGCGATGACGTGCCCGGCCGGAAGTGGGCGGCCAAGACCGCCGAGGTCTACGAGAGCGCAATCCGGCGCATCGAGGTGAAGCTGGGGCAGACGACGCTGGCCGACTTGACCGTGAAGGTCTGCGCCACCTTCATCCGAGAGGTGACCGAATCCGACCGCGCGCGCCAGCAGTTCAGGCTGGTGCTGGGTTGGATCCTGACCTGCGCCGTGGAGGAAGGCTGAATAGATACCAACCCCGCGCTGGCGACTCGCCGATTCCAGCACGAGCGCGAGGGCGTGCGCCTGACCCTCGATGTGTACCGGGTCATATGGGACCAGGCCGCGCCGTGGCTGCGCAACGCGATGGACCTGTCGCTGGTGACGCTGCTGCGGCGCGAGGACGTTGTGACGGTGAAGTTCGCCGACGTGCGCGACGGCTACCTGTGGGTGGTGCCATCGAAAACCAGGGGCTCAACGAACGTTAGGCTGAAGATCGCCTTGGCTGGCACTCTAGTCGACATCGTCGCACGGTGCCAAGATGACGTGGTGTCGCCGTTCGTCATCCACCGTCTGCCAGAAAAGGCCAGGCCCAGCGATATGCGCGCAAGGGAACGTGTGCACCACACACAAGTGCTGCCTGAACAACTGTCGCGTGCGTTTGCCAAGGCGCGGGATGCTGCAGGGGTCGATGGCCGATCCACTCCCACCTTCCCACGAAATCAGAAGCTTAGGAAGCGCGCTTCTCCGCGATGCTGGCTGGACGACCGAAGAAGTGCAAGCACTGATGGGACATGCCTCAAAGTCCATGACGGAGCACTACTTGGAAGGAAACGACATGCCTTGGCTTGAGGTCACTGCAGCCTCGACGCTGCAGATGTCGAAGTCTTGAAACGGCTAATCGACCCCGTCGAGCATCAACGAGCGCACGCGAGTTCTACCCTCTTCAGCGCTGACTCCAGCCGTCGCAAATCGCTCAGCTCTGCTGAGCGCTGTTTGTCCATCTTCGCCTGCTCCGTCGTAACCTTTTCGTCAATAGTCTCGGCTGCTAGACGCTGACCAATCATCAGCGTAATGCCCGCGAAAATGACGTTCAGCGCAATCAACAAGCGGCGGTGCTTAGCGGCCAATCCCAGGGTTTCGCTAACAGGCAGAGACTGCAGTACAGCGAGTAACAATACGCCGAACACAACAAGCACTTGGACCTTGCTCATCACGCGCCAAGACAGCGTTGACACGGTCTCTCCAAAAACCGACTGCCCAATTGCAAAGTAAAGGCCAAGGCCTATCACCAAGCCCACGACGGCGGCAATCTTTGATCCGACAGAAGAGGAAGCTGCAGCGTTCATTCTGAAATCCTTCCATGGAGTATTTGCGACAGTTTTGAACCATCGAGCCGCGGGACGTCAAGCAATTCCGCTCGGAGCCCGGGAACTGATGGCGGTGTTGAAAGCATCAACCGGCCGGCGCGGCTATATCGGCATAGACACGGCCATACGGTCTGACTGAGCAGCAAATAGGTGGTGATAGGGTGTAGACAAAAAAAGGGCCCACACCGCGAAGTGTAAGCCCTTGTCCTATCTCAGCTTTTGGTCGGGACGGCCGGATTCGAACCGACGACCCTCTGCCCCCAAGCAGAAGCGTAGCGATGTTGCCTGCCCTGCAGCTGGGCCGGAATGGGTGGGACCACGGGACACGCTGCAAGTACGTCCTTGTAAGCTCCGTCGCGCCATCGATGGCGCTCAGGGTCCCGTGATCCTACCCACCCCGGCCCTCGACAATTGGCTGGTGGCCACGGAGAAGGCCAAGCACGTCGCCGCAATGTTGCTGGGGGCACCTTGGTGCGACCCATAGCGTGTCCAAGGGCTGGTGCGTGTGGTCCCGCCACCAACACGCCGCCCGCACCTAGCTTGCCCAATAATGGCGCACCTTTCCTGCCCGGCGCCCGCATGAGCGTTCCTGCCGTTTCCCTCGATGACACCGTCACCGCGCCCCCACCGCCCCGCCCGCGCGCGCCGATGTCGCTGGTGGTGCTGGCCACGCTGGCCGTGGGGTTCACGCTCTGGGCCGCGCAGGAGGTGATCCTGCCGGTGCTGCTGGCGATGTTCCTGGCGCTGGTCTGCAACCCCATCCTGCGGCTGCTGGGCAAGCTCTGGATTCCCCGTTTCCTGGGCGCGGTGCTGGTGCTGGGCGTGGGCCTGAGTGGTGCCGCCGCGCTGGGCGTGCAGCTGGTGGGGCCGGCCATGGAGTGGGCGCAGGAAGCCCCGCAGCAGCTGCGCAAGGTGGCCCGCCAGGTGCAGGACCTGACCAAGCCGGTGCAGCAGGCCAACCAGGCCGCCGAGAACTTCGCCCGCGTTGCCGGGGGCGAAAGCAGCCGACGCGTGCAGATCGTGCGCACCCAGCTGGACGACCCGTACAAGGTGTTGACCCGCGCGCCGCGACTGGCCGCCTCGGTACTGGCGGTGGTGCTGTTGACGCTGTTCTTCATGATCTACGGGCAGAACCTGCAGAAGCATGCCATCGCGCTGTTCCCCAGCCGCCAGCAGCAACGCTTCACCACCGATATCCTGCGCTCGATCGAACGCGAGGTGTCACGTTACGTCCTCACCATCACCGTCATCAACACCCTGGTGGGGCTGGTGTTTTCCGGCGTGTTGCTGCTGCTCGGGATCAGCCTGCAGGAAGCGCTGCTGTGGGGCACGGTGGCGGCCCTGCTGAACTTTGCGCCCTACGTGGGGCCGCTGATCGGCGTGGCGCTGATGCTGTTGATGGGCTTTGTGGAGTTCAGCGATCCGCTCAAGGCTTTGCTGCCGGCGGCCTGCTACCTGGCCCTGCACACCATTGAAGGCCAGGTTGTTACCCCGATCGTGCTGGGCCGGCGCATGGCGATCTCGCCGTTGATCCTGATCCTGTCGCTGCTGGTGTTCGGCTGGCTGTGGGGCATGATCGGGCTGCTGCTGGCGGTGCCGCTGCTGGTCTGCGTCAAGCTGGTGCTGGCACGGCTGGACGGCATGCACGGCTGGGCGCGGTTGCTCGAATGAGCCTGTGATGCCATGACCTGAACGTGCGGCAGCAGGATGGCCAGGCATCCATCAGCTGTTCCTACGACCTGCGCTGAGGGCCTTCACCGGCGCCTTGCCTGCGCGCGCCATGAAAGCCCGCGCGCGCAGGCGTAGAATGGCGGGGTGAATTTCCCCGTCCAAGCCATCACCCTCGACCTCGACGACACCCTGTGGCCGTTCGCCCCCATCGGCGCGCGCATTGACCAGGTGTTGTTTGACTGGATGCTGCAGCACAGCCCCGCCACCGCCGCGATGTATCCCGTGGCGGCCATGCGGGAACTGCGCGAGCGCTCCTTCCACGACAACCCGCAGCTGCACCACGACCTGAGCGCGCTGCGCCGGTTGACCCTGCACGAAGCGCTGGAGAAAAGCGGCGCCGACCTGGCCCTGCTCGAGCCGGCCTACGAGGCGTTCTACGCCGCGCGCAACCAGGTGGAGTTCTACCCGGACGCACTGGACGCGCTGGCCCGGATTGCCGCGAAGGTGCCGGTGGCCGCGCTCAGCAACGGCAACGCCGACCTGCAGCGGATCGGCCTGGCCCACCATTTCAGCTTCCAGCTGGGCTCGCGCGAACACGGCGCGGCCAAGCCGGCGGCCAGCATTTTCCACGCCGCCTGCGAACGCCTTGGCGTTGCCCCCACCCACGTGCTGCACGTGGGCGACCACGCCGAGATGGACGTGGTGGGCGCCATGCAGGCGGGCCTGCGCGGTTGCTGGATCAACCGCGAAGCGCATGTCTGGAACCACCCTTCGCTGCAGCCTGACCTGCAGTTCGACACCCTGACCGGGCTGGCCGACTGGCTCGATGCGAATGCATCGGCGCAGCACGCCTGACCACGAACGGAGCCATTTCCCGCATGACCCAGATCAACGGTTTCACCACCGACGCCGCCAAGGCCCTTCCGCTGCACGTGATGGAGCGCACCCAGTTTGCCGCCTGGCGCGCGCAGCAGAGCGAGGCGCTGGTTGCCTGGATCGATGCGCAGCATTTCAACGGCAGCGGTGGCAGCGTGGTGCTGCTGCCCGGCGAGCATGGCCTGGCCGGTGCGATCGTGGGCGTGGGTGATCCCGGCGATGCCTATGCGTACGCGCATGCGCCGTTCGCGCTGCCCGAAGGCACCGTGTGGAAGGTGGCCGATGCGCTGCCGGCGGATGTTGAAACCCTGCTGCACCTTGGCTGGGGCCTGGGCAGTTATCGCTTCGCGCGGTACCGCAAGCCCAACCGCGCGCCGGCGCAGCTGCTGGCCACGCCGTCGGCCGAAGTGCGCGATGTGGTGACCGCCAGCCTGCGCGTGCGCGACTGGGTCAACACCCCCACCGAAGACATGGGCCCGCAGCAGCTGGAAGACGCCGCGCGTGCGCTGGCCGATGCACATGGCGCGCAGGTGGAGGTGATCACCGGTGATGCACTGCTGGCGCAGAATTTCCCGGCCATCCACGCCGTTGGCCGCGCCTCGCACCGTGCACCGCGCCTGATCGCGCTGCGCTGGGGCAACGCCGGCCAGCCGCATGTGGCGCTGGTGGGCAAGGGCGTGTGCTTCGATACCGGTGGCCTGGACATCAAGCCGGCCGACGGCATGCGCAACATGAAAAAGGACATGGGCGGTGCGGCGCATGCGCTGGCACTGGCCGGGCTGATCATGGCCCAGCAGCTGCCGGTGCAGCTGACGCTGCTGATTGCGGCGGTGGAAAACGCGATCGGCCCGGATGCATTCCGGCCGGGCGAAGTGATCGCCACCCGCAAGGGGCTGAGCATCGAGATCGACAATACCGACGCCGAGGGCCGGCTGGTGCTGTGCGATGCCCTCACCTACGCCAGCGAACAACAGCCGCAGATCGTGCTCGACTTCGCCACCCTCACCGGCGCGGCACGCATCGCGCTGGGCCCGGACCTGCCGGCGCTGTTCAGCAACGATGACACTCTGGCCCAGCAGTGGCAGCAGGCCGGCGAACGGACCCGCGACCCGGTCTGGCGCATGCCGCTGTGGCGCCCGTACCTGCGTTACCTGCACAGCGGCATTGCCGACCTGGCCAATGCCGGCTCGCGCATGGCCGGCTCGGTCACCGCCGCGCTGTACCTGGAGCGCTTCATCGCCGAAGGCCAGGTCTGGGCGCATCTGGACGTGTACGCCTGGAACGACGGCGAACGCCCGGGCCGCCCGGCCGGTGGCGAAGCGCTGGCGCTGCGCTCGGCGTGGGCGATGCTGAAGGCGCGCTACGCCTGACCCGTAGAGCGGGGCTCTGCCCCGCTGTCCTGCTGATCCGTAGAGCGGGGCTCTGCCCCGCTGCCCTACCTGCCGGGTAGAACCCGGCACTACGTGGCGGCCGACCGGGCTCTGCCACCGCTGCCCTACCTGCCGGGTAGAACCCGGCACTACGTGGCGGCCGACCGGGCTCTGCCCCGCTGCCCTGCCTGCCGGGTAGAACCCGGCACTACGTGCTGCGCACTTGGCTGGAACCGACAGATCCCCGCTCCGGCGGGGATCTGCGTTTTCAATACTTGTCGAAAATGTGAATATCGGCGCACGCCGCCTTCTGACACCATGCGCCTGTCGCCCCACCCACACGCATCGTGAAGGCAGGATTCCAGACATGTCGCTCTTTGGTTACACCCGCGCCGGCCAGGAGCCGGGCGCCCCGCATCCCCCGTCGCCGCTGCTGTGGATCGCGCTGATCGCGCTGATTGCCGGCCTGCTGGTCCTGGCGTTTGCCTGGCTGGCCGGCTGGATCGGTCGCGACCGCGCCACCGCGCAGGCCTTCACCGACAGCATCGAGGCCACCGGTCCGCCGCACCCCGGGTTCCGCCGCGCGCACAGCAAGGGCGTGTGCGTAAGCGGCAGTTTCCAAGGCACCCCGGACGGAGCCGCGTTGAGTTCGGCCCGCGTGTTCCGCCAGGCGCAGGTGCCGGTGCTGGGCCGTCTGTCGATCGGCGGCGGCGACCCGCACGGCGCCGATGCCAACGCGCGCGTGCGCAGCATGGCGCTGCAGCTGGTGAGCGATGACGGCCAGGAATGGCGCACCGCGATGAACAGCTTCCCGTTCTTCGCGGTGCCCACCGCCGAGGCCTTCCTGGAACAGACCCGCGCCGGTATCCCCGACCCGGCCACCGGCAAGCCGGACCCGGCGAAGATGGCCGCGGTGCAGGCCAAATACCCCAGCGCGCGCGCCTTCGGGGAATGGGCCAAGACCGCGCCCTGGTCCAACAGCTGGGCCAACACCGACTACAACGGGGTCAACAGCTTCCGCTTCACCGCCGCCGACGGCAGCCGGCACTTCGTGCGCTGGAGCATGCGCCCGCAGGCCCCGTTCGTGGAGATGACGGCCGACCAGCGCGCGCAGGCCGGGCTGGACTACCTGGCCGACGAATTCGCGCAACGGCTGGCCCAGGGCCCGGTGCGCTGGGACATGTGGGTGACGCTTGCCGAAGCTGGCGACCCGATCGATGACCCGTCGCAGGTGTGGCCGGCGCAACGCCGCCAGGTCAAGGTAGGCACGCTGAGCTTGGTGTCGATGCAGCCGCAGGCCGAGGGCGCGTGCCGCGACCTCAACTACGACCCGCTGATCCTGCCCAGCGGCATCGCCGGCTCCGATGACCCGATCCTGGCGGCACGCTCGGCCGTGTATTCGCAGTCGTTCAACCGCCGCGAGCGCGAAATCGCCAGCGGCAAGGGTGCTGCCGCCACCGGCAAGGAAGGTGCGAAATGAACCGCGAGAACGGCCACTTCAACCTTACCGCGCGGGTGCTGCACTGGCTGATGGCGGCGATGATCCTGACCATGCTGTTCGTGGGCGTGGGCATGGTGGCCGCGCTTCAGTGGCGGCCGATGCTGGTCGACCTGCACCGGCCGCTGGGCATCGCGATCCTGCTGCTGGTGCTCGTGCGCCTGTACAACCGCCTGCGCCACCGGCCGCCGCCGTTGCCGGCCGACCTGCCAGCCTGGCAGGCGGCTGCCGCGCATGCGTCGCACTGGGTGCTGTACGGGCTGATGCTGGCGATGCCGCTGGTGGGCTGGTCGATGCTGTCGGCCGGTGGCTATCCGATCGTGATGTGGTCCGGCGTCAACCTGCCGGCGATCGTGCCGCATGATCCGTCGCTGTACGCGGCACTGCGCAATGCGCACAGCCTGTTGGCCTATGCGCTGTTCGCCACGGTGGTAGTGCATCTGTCGGCCGCGCTGTTCCACCTGTGGGTGCGCCGGGATGGGGTGTTCCAGGCGATGGCGAAGGGACCGGGACGTACGCCACCGGCCGATGTCGATCCTCGGTAAACGGACGCCTGCCAGGTAGCTACCGACCGTTGGTCGGTAGATGGCCCTCCGGTCAGCGTTGCGAGGAGCCGGCCAGCGGCCAGCACTACCGGTGCGATTGCGTTGCACCCATCCACGGTGGGTGCCTACCGGGCGGCACGGTGGGCGTCGACGAGGGCGCGGTGGGCGTCGACGAGGGCGCGGTAGCGCTCGCGGTGCCGGATGCATCATCGGCCACGTCGTCGCAATGGCAGGACCAGCGCTGCGCGTTCGGCGTGATGGTCCACACCCCACCGGTACGGTCGATGAGATCGGCGAAGTGGTGTTTCATCGGGTGCGCTTCCGGTCCATGGAGCGCACAGGATACGCGCTCGCCTACAGCCAGCCCTTCTGCCGCGCCAGCCGATACGCCTCGATGCGGTTGGCCACGCCCAGCTTGCCGATGCACTCGGACAGGTAGTTGCGCACGGTGCCGTGCGACAAGCCCAGCTGGGTGGCAATCTCGCTGGCCGAACGCCCGTCGCCCGACAGGCGCAGCACCTGGCGTTCGCGGTCGTTGAGCGGGTCGGCCTGCGACCACGCATCCAGCGCCAGTTGCGGGTCGATCGCGCGTCCGCCGCGCTGCACCTGGCGCAGGGCATCGGCCAGGCGTTCGGCCGGCGCATCCTTGAGCAGGTACCCGCACACGCCGGCATCCAGCGCCCGGCGCAGGAAGCCCGAGCGCGCGAAGGTGGTCACGATCACCACCTTGATCGGCAACTGCTGGCGCGCGATGCGCTGGGCCAGCTCCAGCCCGGACAGGCCGGGCATTTCAATGTCGGTCACCAGGATGTCCGGCTGCAGCTGCTGCAGCATGCGCCAGGCCGCCTCGCCATCGGCGGCGCTGCCCAGCACCTCGATGTCCGGCTCCAGGCCCAGTAGCGCCGACAGTGCACCGCGCACCATCGCCTGGTCTTCGGCCAATACGATGCGGATCATGCCGGCCCGCCCGCAGGCAGCGACGGTGCCGATGGCAGGTCGGCCGGCAACGCGGCCACCGCCGCGGTTGCCGCGGGCAGCGGAACGCGCACCGTTACGCAGGTGCCCTCGCCCTTCACCGACTGCACTACCAGCGTGCCGTGCAATGCAATGGCGCGTTCGCGCATGCCCCCCAACCCGTTGCCGTCGGCCTGCACGCCGCCGCGGCCATCATCGCGGATCTCCATCAACAGGCTGCGCCCTTCCTGTTCAAAGCGTATCCAGGCCTGGTGCGCCTGCGCATGCCGGGCGATGTTGGTGGCGGCCTCGCGCAGCACCAGCGACAACCCGCGCTCCACCTCCGGCGGCATCGGCGGCGGCGGCGCGTAGTGCAGGTGCACGTGCTGGCACTCCAGCAACAGGCGCGCCGAGGCCAGTTCGGCGGCCAGGTCGCTGGCGCGGATCCCGGTCACCGCGCTGCGTACTTCGGCCAGGGCCTGGCGCGCGATCGCTTCGGCTTCGGTCACTTCGCGGCGCGAGGCCTCCGGATCCCGATCGAACAGCTTGCGCGACAGTTCCAGCTTCAGCGTGATCAACGACAGCGTATGCCCCAGCAGGTCGTGCAGGTCGCGCCCGATGCGCTCGCGTTCGGCGGTGGCGGCCAGCCGGCGCACTTCCTCCTGCGACAGCTGCAGCGCCGCATCACGGTCCTTGTTGATGCTCTCCACGTTGACGATGATGCCGATGATCAGCCCCATCGACGGTATCCACACCACCAGCTGCCAGGGATACCCCACCCACAGCGCAATGCCCACGAACAGCGCGTTGAGCACCAGCAGCTGGACCAGGTAGCGCCAGAGACCGGTTTCCCGGCACACCCGCATCATCACGCAGCCGAAGATGAAGTAGCTGATGCCTGCGGGGTACCAGGGCAGCAGTGAAAGCCCCATCGCCACCATCGCCAGCGCATAGCGTGGCCCATGGTGGCGCGGGGCCAGCAGCAGGCGGCCGTACAGCGCCAGGAACACCGGGTAGGTGAGCAGCGTCAGCCACAGCCAGCGCAGCGTGTAGCCGGTGCCGAAGATCGGGGTGAAAAACACCCACCCGCTCCACAGCAGATGCACGGCATCGGCCCAGGCCGGCTTGCCGCGGCGCAGGTTGTCGGCCACCGACGAGTCCGGCGCGGGGCGCAGCAGCGAGGCGATCCAGCGCGAAGACACGGGCGGTTCCAGGGCGGGGCGGTCAGGCGCGATCATGCCAGTTTCGTCCGTCGCTTAGCCAACCCGGCGCAGGCGCCGCCGCGCCAGCCCGAGCGCTACGCCGGTGACCGCCAGCAACACCGCGATGTGCACCCACGTGCTGCCTTGGGCCGGCAGGCCCACCGCCGGCAGCGCCAGCTGGGCCAGGTGCCAGGTGGGCCACAGCGGGGCCAGCGTGGAGAACACCGGCGGCAGGATCGACAGCGGCAGCCACAGCCCCGACAGCAGCGCCAGCGGCAGGTACACCAGGTTGACCACCGCCGGGGCCGCACTGGCACTGACATGGCTGCCGATCCACAGCCCGATCGCGCCCAGCGGCAGCGCAGCGAAGGCGGCCACGGCCAGCAGCCGCAGCACCATGGCCGGTGCCAGGCCCACCCCGGCCAGGGCCGCCACCCCCAGCAGCACCAGCGCCACCAGCAGCGCGAACAGCACGGCCATCAGCAGCCGCGCCAGCAACGGGGCCATCGGCGGCAACGGCAGCGCGCGCTTCAGCGTGAGCAGGCCGCCTTCGCGGTCCAGCGCCAGCTGCACGCCGAAGCCGAACAGCGCCGGGGCCATCGCACCGAACACGCAGTAAGTGGCTAGCAGGTACTGTGGCGCGTGGCCGCGCCCGAGCAGGATGCCGAACAGCGCATAGAACAGCACCGGGAACAGCAGCGAGGGCACTGCGAAGGCGGGCGTGCGCCAGGCACGGCGCAGCTCGCACAGCGCTTCGGCGCGGTAGATCCGCCAGGTGGACGCGCGCGGGTGCACGGTCGGTACGGTGGTCAGGGTGTTCATGCGGCCTCCCGGGTCAGTTCGACGAAGGCGTCGGCCAGGCCGCCGCCATGTACTTCCAGTTCCTGCAGCTGCGGGTCTTCAGCCAGCAGTCGCGCCACCACCGGCTCGGCCGGTTCGGCCAGCAGCTGCAGGCGCAGCCCATCGCGCTGCACCTCGCGCACCCCGGGCCAGGTTTTCAGCACGTCGGCATCCAGCGCGCTGCGGCAGCGGATCCGGCGCGGGGCCAGCTGCTGGCGGAACTGCGCCAGCGGGCCATCGGCCAGTACCCGGCCCTGTTCGATCACCACCACGCGCTGGGCCAGCGCTTCGGCCTCTTCCAGGTAATGGGTGGTCAGCAGCACGCCGCAGCCTTCGCTGGACAGTTGCCGGATCGCCTGCCACAGCGCCTGCCGGGCCTGGATGTCCAGGCCGGTGGTGGGCTCGTCCAGGAACAGCAGCTGCGGCCGCCCGCACAGCGCTATGGCGAACTGCACGCGGCGCTGCTGGCCACCGGACAGCTGGCCGTAACGGCGCCGTGCCAGATCGGTCAGCCCGGCCAGTGCCAGGCACTCGGCCAGCGGGCGTGGGTCGTCGTAGCAGGCGCTGGCCAGCGCGATCAGTTCGTCTACCTGCAGCACCGGTGGCAGTGCGGTGCTCTGCAGCATCACCCCGATACCGCGCCGACTGGCGCGCTGTTGTGGATCGCCGCCCAGCAGCTCGGCATGGCCGGCATCAAGGGCGCGCAGGCCCAGCAGGACCGAAATCGCGGTGCTCTTGCCCGCGCCGTTGCGGCCGAGCAGGGCCAGCACTTCGCCACGCTGCAGCGAAAAACTCACGCCCTGCAGCGCGGCGACAGCACCGTAATGCACCTGCGCGTCGCGCAGCGTGGCCAGGGCAGTCGGGCAGGAAACGGACATCGGGGTACTCCGTGACGGGTTCGGCACAGCGTCGCGCCACGGCGGGCGCGGTCCCAGTGGCCACCGTCAGCGCAAGCAGGTGACAGCTGTCACTGCCGTGGCCCCCGGTCGGCGGGCATGCTGTGCACCTCCCCGGCCCGGTGCCGGTTTGTCCCCGGCCGCCGTTGCGGTCACACTCGGCCCGATTCCCCGTCCAGACTCACGATGAACGCATCCGCTGAACTGCTCAAGGAACTCCGCATCGACCGCAAGGCGACCCCGCCGCCGTCCGCGCCCCGCCGTGGGCTGTGGATCGGGCTGGCCATCGTCGCCGTGCTGCTGCTCGTTGGCATCGGCTGGTTCGTGTTCGGCCGGCAACGCCCAATCGACGTGACCACCGCGCCGGTGGTGGCCATCCAGCAGGGCGGCGCCAGCGGTTCGGTGCTGGATGCCAGCGGCTACGTGGTGGCGCGGCGCATGGCCACGGTGTCGGCCAAGATCACCGGCAAGGTGCGCGAGGTGATGATCGAAGAAGGCATGCGGGTGGAAGAAGGCCAGGTGATGGCCACGCTCGACCCGATCGATGCCAACGCCCAGCGCAGCCTGTCGGCCTCGCAGCTGGAGGCGGCGCGCAGCCAGCTGGCCGGGCTGCAGGCGCAGGTGGCGCAGGCCAACGCCGAAGCCGGCCGCCTGCAGACGCTGGTGGGCCAGCAGCTGGTGTCGCGCTCGCAGTTCGACCTGGCCATTTCCCAGCGTGACAGCCTGCGCGCGCAGCTGCGCACCGCCGAGCGCAATACCAGGGTGGCCAACGACGCACTGGCCATCGCCGACCTGGGCGTGGACAACAACACCGTGCGCGCGCCGTTCTCCGGCGTGGTCACCGCCAAGGCTGCGCAGCCGGGCGAGATCGTGTCGCCGTTGTCGGCCGGCGGTGGCTTCACCCGTACCGGTATCGGCACCATCGTGGACATGGAGTCGCTGGAGATCGAAGTGGAGGTGGGCGAGTCGTTCATTGGCCGCGTGCAACCGAAGATGCCGGTCGAAGCCACGCTCAACGCCTACCCGGACTGGAAGATTCCGGCCGAGGTGATCGCCATCATTCCCACCGCCGACCGCGGCAAGGCCACGGTCAAGGTGCGCGTGGCGCTGAAGGTGAAAGACCCGCGCATCGTGCCGGAAATGGGCGTGCGGGTGAGCTTCCTGGAGGCCGCACAGCCGGCGCAGGCGGCCGCGCCCAAGGGCGTGCGCGTGCCGGCGGCCGCCCTCGTGGAGCGCGACCAGAACACCGTGGCCTTCGTGGTGAAGGACGACCAGCGCGTGGAGCAGCGCACGGTCACCGCCGGCGCCACGCTCAACACCGACCGCCAGGTCAGCCAGGGGCTGAGCGCGGGTGAGGTGGTGGTGCTGGACCCGCCGGCGGAGCTGAAGGACGGCGGCAAGGTCGTGGAAGCGAAGCAGTAAGCCGTGCCGCCCCGCTGGGCGGCGCGACGTAGTGTGTGACCCGCGCGCCCCCGCGCGCGGCCTGGAACGTGCGCTACCCGTGCCGAGCAGGCGCGCAGGCGGGCCGCTGTCTGCCACTGCGCATCCCACCCGGGCACGGCCCTCATTCCGCCGCAGGCAGGCGCATGCCGCATGCCGCGCCGCCCTCGATTCGCCTTGATCCACGGAGAACCGTCCATGTCGACCCTGGTTTCGCTCCGCAACATCACCAAGACCTACCAGCGTGGCCCCGAGAAGGTGCAGGTGCTGCACGGCATCGACCTGGACATCCAGCGCGGCGATTTCGTCGCGTTGATGGGCCCGTCCGGCTCGGGCAAGACCACCCTGCTCAACCTGATCGGCGGGCTGGACACGCCCAGCGACGGTGAGATCGAGATCGAAGGCGAACGCATCGACCGCATGAGTGGCGGCCAGCTGTCCACCTGGCGCAGCCACCACGTCGGCTTCGTGTTCCAGTTCTACAACCTGATGCCGATGCTGACCGCGCAGAAGAACGTGGAACTGCCGCTGCTGCTCACCCATCTGGGCGCGGCGCAGCGCAAGCGCAACGCCGAGATCGCGCTGACCCTGGTGGGCCTGGCCGACCGCCGCAGCCACCGCCCCAATGAACTGTCCGGCGGCCAGCAGCAGCGCGTGGCGATCGCGCGGGCGATCGTCTCCGACCCCACCTTCCTGATCTGCGACGAACCCACCGGCGACCTGGACCGGCAGTCGGCCGAGGAGATCCTGGGCCTGCTGCAGCAGCTCAACCGCGAGCACGGCAAGACCATCATCATGGTCACCCACGACCCCAAGGCCGCCGAGTACGCCACCCATACCGTGCACCTGGACAAGGGCGAACTGGCCAGCGCGCCAGCGGCCCACTGACGGAGGATGCCGCGATGAAGTATTTCTCGCTGGTCTGGGCCCAGCTGTTCCGCAGCAAGACACGCACGCTGCTGACCCTGCTGTCGGTGGTGGCCGCGTTCCTGCTGTTTGGCATGCTCGATTCGGTGCGCGTGGCGTTCAACTCCGGGGGCGAAACCATCGAAGGCGCCAAGCGGCTGGTGGTGTCCTCCAAGCTTTCGATCACCCAGAGCCTGCCATTGCGCCTGCTGCGTGACATCGAAGCCACCCCGGGCGTGCGCAAGGTGAACTACGCGATGTGGTTCGGCGGCATCTACCAGGACCCGAAGAACTTCTTCCCCAGTTTCTCGGTGTCGGACAACTACATGGACCTGTACCCGGAGTTCGAGCTGCCGCCGGCGCAGGCCGAGGCGTTCAAGAACACCCGTACCGGCGCCATCGTGGGCGAGACCCTGGCCAAGCGCTTCGGCTGGAAGCTGGGCGACACGATTCCGATGCAGGCCACCATCTTCCCGCGCAAGGGCAGCAATGACTGGCCGCTGGAACTGGTGGGCATCTACCGGGCCAAGGACCGCAACAATGCCGGCGCGGAGAACCAGCTGCTGCTGCACTGGAGTTACTTCGACGAGTCCAACGACTACATCAAGAACCAGGTCAGCTTCTACACCGTGCAGCTGGACAACCCGGCCCATGCCTCGCGCGTGGCCCAGGCGATCGATGCGCTGTCGCTCAATTCCGACCGCGAAACCAAGTCGCAGACCGAAGCGGCATTCTCGCAGGCCTTCGCCAAGCAGTTCGCCGACATCGGGCTGATCGTCACCGGCATCATGGCCGCGGTGTTCTTCACCCTGGTGCTGCTGACCGGCAACACCATGGCCCAGGCGGTGCGCGAACGCATTCCGGAACTGGCCATCCTCAAGACACTGGGCTTCAAGGACGGCACCGTGCTGGTGCTGGTGATGGTGGAGTCGGTGCTGTTGATCGTGCTGGGCGGGCTGATCGGCATGGGTCTGGCCGCCATCCTGATGCCGGCGATCAGCGCCAACAGCCAGGGCATGATCAGCCTGCCCGGCGTACCGGTGCAGACCTGGGCCATGGCGCTGGGGCTGATGGCGGTGATCGGCGTGGTAGTGGGCCTGCTGCCGGCATTGCGCGCGCAGCGGTTGAAGATCGTCGACGCACTGGCCGGACGCTGAGGAGCCCCCATGAAGACGCACTGGATGTGGAACGTGTTGACCGTGCTGCTGCTGGCGGTGGCATTGGGGGTCTGGATCGTGCTGCCGTGGCCGGCGGTGCTGGTCATCGCGCTGGCCCTGGCGGCCTGGCTGCTGCTGACCCGCAGCGGACGGCTGTCGCTGGCGGCCGCGCGCATCGGCATTGCCAGCCTGCCGCAGCGCTGGGGCGCCTCGTCGGTGATCGTGGTCGGCATTGCCGGCGTGGTCGGCGTACTGGTGGCGATGCTGGCGATGGGCGACGGCTTCAAGGCCACGCTCAACCGCAGCGGCAGCGACGACGTGGCCATCGTGCTGCGCGGTGGTTCGCAGGCCGAGACCAACTCGGTGATCATGCGCGACCAGCTGCCGCTGATCCAAAGCCTGCCCGGCGTGGCCCGTGGCACTGATGGCAAGCCGCTGGTGTCGGCCGAGCTGTCGCAGGTGATCAGCCTGCTCTCGCGCAGCGACCACAGCGACACCAACGTGCAGTTCCGCGGGGTCGGCGACAAGGCCTGGGAGGTGCGCAACACGATCCGCATCATTGAAGGCCGCCGCTTCAAACCCGGCCTGCGCGAGATCGTGGTGGGCAAGGGGGCCAAGGCGCAGTTTGAGGGCCTGGAGGTGGGCAAGACCCTGCAGCTGGGCAAGCAGGACTGGACGGTGGTGGGCGTGTTCGCCTCCAACGACGTGCACGAGTCCGAGCTGTGGGCGGACACCCAGACCCTGTCCACCACCTACAACCGCAGTGCCTACCAGTCGGTCAACGTGCGCACCGACGGCACGGCCGGCTTCGCCCGTTTCAAGGCGGCGATGGAGGCCGACCCGCGGCTGAAGCTGGACGTGGAAACCAGCCGCGCGTACTACAGCAAGCAGTCCGGCGGGTTGAGCAAACTGATCAGCATCCTGGGCACGGTGATCGGCACGATCATGGCCATCGGTGCGGTGTTCGGCGCGCTCAACACGATGTATGCGGCCGTGGCCACGCGCGCACGTGAGATCGCCACCATGCGCGCGATCGGGTTCCGTGGCCTGCCAGTGGTGACGGCGGTGATGCTGGAAACCATGCTGCTGGCGCTGCTGGGCGGCCTGCTCGGCGGTCTGGTGGCATGGCTGGTGTTCAACAACTACACCGTGTCCACGCTGGGCAACAACTTCAGCCAGGTGGTGTTCCAGTTCCAGGTATCGCCGCAGCTGTTGTGGACGGGGTTGAAGTGGGCACTGGGCATCGGGCTGGTGGGTGGCCTGTTCCCGGCGCTGCGAGCCGCGCGCCTGCCGATCACTACCGCACTGCGCGAAACCTGATACCGCAATAGAGGCACCCGCGCGCGCGTTTGCGCACACGCGATAGCAGGTCACGAACCGCATCCGCAAGGGTGCGGTTCTTTTTTTGCGTAGCCACCCGTGGGGTGGCTCTACCGGTTTTTTGCGTAGCCACCCATGGGGTGGCTCTACCGGGGGGAGGATGCTGAACGTTTGTCGTTGTGCGCGTCTGCCGGCACTCAAGTTGCAGGGTGCATCGCCGTTATCGGTGCCTCTGCCTGCATCGTTGCGATGCACTGCAGACACGACGGCATGCATTGGAAAAAGATAGTTCGCCAACCCGCGAATTTGTCAGCCATCGTTCATTTTTGGCTGTTTTTATGCTTTCAAGTGAAAGTAAAAATTTTGAAAAGTCATTAGACTCCCGCCCCCGCGTCGTGATGTTGTTCCCCACGTCGCCCGCAAGGGCGCTTGTTTTTACTGAAAAGAGATATCGCACGGATGTATTTGAAGACCCACCCGCTGCGCAACGCGATTGCCATCGCGCTTGTTGCCAGCTGCAGTGCCCCTGCCTTCGCCCAGACCGCCACTGATGGCACCACCAATCTGGATCGCATTGAAATCACCGGCTCGCGCATCCGCCAGGCCAGCGTCGAGAGCGCCCAGCCGGTCGTCGCGCTGAACCGCGCCGAGATCGAGAAGAAGGGCTACGTCAACGTCGCCGACATCCTGCAGGACGTCACCGCCGCCGGTGCGCCGGCGATGAGCCGCGCCAACTCGCTGGAGTCGGGCCGCGATTTCGGCGGCATGTACGTCAGCCTGCGCAACCTGGGCCCGGAACGCAGCCTGGTGCTGATCGACGGCCGCCGCATGGGCGTGTCCGCCGCCGGCTATTCCGACCTCGCCTCGATCCCGTCCTCGATCGTGGACCGCGTGGAAGTGCTGACCGACGGTGCCTCGGCGCTGTACGGCTCGGACGCCATCGCCGGCGTGGTCAACATCATCACCCGCAAGAACTTCGACGGCGCGGAAGTGAACGCCTACGTCGGCCAGTACAGCGAAGGCGACGGCCAGAAGACCGGCTACAGCGCCACCTTCGGCAAGACCTTCGACCGTGGCTGGGTCACCGTTGGCGGTGAGTACTCCGACGAAGATGCCGTGCTGGGCAGCGCGCGTGAATTCACCGCCTACCCGAACGGTCCGCGCCACCCGACCGACGGCCTGAGCGGCGTCACCCCGTGGGGCTATGCCACTGTCGATGGCAAGAACCTGAGCGTGGGCCCGGGCGGCGACCCGACCCAGCTGGGCAACTTCGTGCCGGCCAACAAGGCCAACGACGCCAACACCAAGACCAACATGAGCCTGCTCACCGGCCTGCAGCGCAAGTCGGTGTTCGCCAACGGTGGGTTCTCGATCAACGACAACCTGCGCCTGGTGGCCGACGCGCTGTACACCGAGCGTGAGTCGACCAAGCAGCTGGCCGGCTACCCGTACCAGAGCACCGGCTCGCGTGCGCTGCTGTCCAAGGACAGCGCGTTCAACCCGTTCGGCCGTGACGTGGCGTTCGCGCACCGCACCGAAGAACTGCCGCGCGCCACCGAAAACAACCTGACCACCAAGCGCGCCAGCGTGGGCGTGGAAGGCAGCTTCGAAACCGGTTCGCGGTACTGGGACTGGAACGTGAGCTACATGTACAACCGCAACGAAGGCGAGCGCATCGGGACGGGCAGCATGTACCAGCCGAACGTCAACCAGTCGGTTGGTCCGTCGTTCCTGGATGCCAATGGCGTGGCCCGTTGCGGCAGCGTCGGCAACGTGATCGCCGGCTGCACGCCGTGGAATCCGCTGGCCCCGATGGGCTACACCGGCCCGGGCGCACTGGGCAACCAGGACGTGCAGGACTTCCTGTTCACCCGCTTCACCGACAAGATCCAGAGCACCACCAAGGTGGCCAGCGCGAACATCTCCGGCTCGCTGTTCAGCCTGTCGGCCGGTGACATCATGGGCGCCATGGGCTTCGAGCACCGCAGCGAAGAAGCCAGCTACGACCCGGACATGATGGTGCAGAAGGGCCAGATTGCCGGCACCTCCGGCCAGCCGACCCGCGGCGACTACTCGCTCAACGAAGCCTACCTGGAACTGCAGGTGCCGCTGCTGGCCGACATGGCCTTCGCACGCGAGCTGTCGCTGGACATGGCGGCCCGTTACTCGGACTACAGCAACTTCGGTTCGACCACCAACACCAAGTTCGGCCTGAAGTGGAAGCCGATCGACAGCCTGCTGGTGCGCGCCACCTACGGCACCGGCTTCCGCGCACCGACGGTGGAAGATCTGTACGGCGGCACGGTCACCACGCGTGATTCGTACACCGATCCGTGCGACATGACCTTCGGCGCCGCGGCCAGCAACCCGCAGGTGCTGGCACGCTGCCTGGCCAAGGGCGTTCCGGCCAACTTCCACCAGCTCGCCGCCGACGGCAATGCCGCCACGGTTCCGGGCCAGCAGGGTGGTACGGACTTCACCTCCGGCTCCAACGCCGAGCTGAAGCCGGAAACCGCCAAGACCTGGACCGTGGGCCTGGTGTACAGCCCGGAGTTCGTGTCGGGCCTGGACCTGAGCCTGGACTGGTGGAAAATCCGCATCAACGACGTGATCGTCGGTGAGTCGGCCACGGACATGCTCAACCAGTGCTACGTGCAGGGCGTGGACGCGGCATGCAGCCGCTTCACCCGCAGCAAGTCGGGCAAGACGATCGGTCAGGTGAGCAGCCTGGACCGCACGCTGCTCAACGCGGGCTACCAGGAAACGGCCGGCTATGACATCTCGGTGCGTTACCGCCTGCCGGAGCTGGCGATCGGCAAGTTCGCGATCACCTGGAACACCACGTATGTGGATTACCTGGAGCGCAAGAACGACAACGTCGATACGACGCCGGTGCGGCAGTACACGGGCTGGGAAGGCAACTTCCGCGTGCGCTCGAACCTGAACCTGGATTGGCAGTACGGCAATCTGGGCCTGGGCTGGACGGCACGTTACTACTCGGGCATGCAGGAAAACTGCGCGTTCGCTACCGAGTGCAGCAACCCGGGCTTCAGCTCGCCTTACACCGGCAACCAGGGCATCAACAAGGTAGGTTCGAACACCTTCCATGACATCCAGATGCGTTACATCCTGCCGTGGAACGGCACCATCTCGATGGGCATGAACAACGTGTTCGACCACCAGGGTCCGATCATGTACAGCCAGCCGAACAGCAGCTTCACCTACTACGGTGGCTTCGACATCGGCCGTTACATGTACATGAAGTACCAGCAGCGTTTCTGATCCACGGCTTACTCTCTCCAAGCCGTTGAATGGAAGTAAGGCGGCGCCCTCGGGCGCCGCCTTTTTTATATTAAGAAGCCAAGAGCGAAAGCAGTGCGTGCCCGTGTGCCTATCGGGCTGGGCTGGTGGGAGTGGGGTGGCGGGACACGCCGTGAATCCATCCCTGGAGGCTCGTGGGCGCCATCCATGGCGCCCAACGGTCCCGCCACCCCACTCCCACCAGCCCCTGACACATCGCTGGTGCTCTCAGAAAAACCCACGGCAACAGCGCCTTGCTCCGCTGAAGTTGTAGTCGCTTGCCAGGGTTTTCTTCGCTGGGCAGCATGCGTTCGCCGCGCCGACCAACCCTACCGGCAGTCGTTTGGGAACCGACCCTACCTCGTATCGACAGTTGCCCGTGCCTAGCCGGCTTGTACCGCTTGTGCTGCGTGCTCCGCTTGCCCATGGCTACCGATCCACTGTCGGGGGTGGGGCTGGGTGGGATTGCGGGACCGTTGGGCGCCATGGATGGCGCTCACGAGCCTACACGGACGTACTTGCGGCGTGTCCCGCGAGCCCAGCCAGCCCCGCCCAGCCCGTCGCACGCGCCAACCAGGGCTTTGCGCTTTGCGCTTTGCGCTTTGCGCTTTGCGCTTTGCGCTTTGCGCTCTGCGCTCTGCGCTCTGCGCTCTTCAAGCTTCTAAAAAAAAACCTTACCCCCGCCGCGACCGCCACACACTGTCACCGATAAACAGCAACAGCCCGGTCCAGATCGCCGCAAACCCGATCGCCTTGGCCGTATCAAACGGCTCGCGGAAGAAGAACACCCCCAGCAACAACCCCAGGCTCGGTGCGATGTACTGCAGAATCCCCACCAGCGACAGCGGAATCCGCTTCACCCCGTAGGCAAACCCGATCAACGGCAGCGCCGTCACCGCACCGCCCAGAATCAGCAGCGCATCGTTCTTCCAGCCCCAGCCACTGAAGAACCCGCCGCCGTGCCCGTTCTCGCTCCACACCGCAAACCCGATCGCCGGCAGGAACAGATACAGACTCTCCACCCCCAACCCCGCCACCGGGTCCACCGAAACCAGCTTCCGCAACAACCCATACAACCCGAACGAACAGGCCAGCCCCAACGCAATCCACGGCGGCGTGCCCGCATCGTAGGTCAGCCACGCCACCCCCAACGCCGCGCAGCCCACCGCCAGCCACTGCAACCCGCGCAGCCGCTCCTTCAGCACCACCACCCCAAGCACCACGCTCACCAGCGGATTGATGAAGTACCCCAGGCTCGTCTCGATCACGTGCCCCGCATTGATCGCCCAGATGTACAGCCCCCAGTTGAACGCAATCGCCACGCTGCTCAGCGCCAGCGTCGGCAGCGCCCGCTTCTGCGCCGCAATCTGCTTCCACCAACCCGTCCCTGCGCTCAGCAGCAGCCAGGCCACCACCAGCACCGTGCTCCAGATGATCCGGTGCGCGATGATCTGCTTCGACGGCACCGCCTGCAGCAGGTGCCAGTAGACCGGCACCAACCCCCACAGCGTGAACGTAAACGCCGTGATCGCCAGACCGCGCCGTTGCTCCTGCAGACTGTGCTGCGGCAGGGCGCTCATTTCGCGCGCGTCCGGGCCAGCGTCAGCACCAGCACGCCGACCAGAATCACCACCATCGCCGCGATGTCATGCAGCCCAAAACGCTCGTGGCCGATCAACGCGCCCAGCATCACCGCGATCACCGGATTCACATACGCATAGCTGGCCGCCAGGGCCGGGCGCACGTTGTGCAGCAGCCACACATAGGCCGTGAACGCTACGATTGAACCGAACATGCACAGGTAGGCCACCGCCAACAGACCGTTCATGCTCGGCCACGTCGTCGGGCGCTCGCCCGTGGCCACGCCCAGCGCCACCAGCATCGCCCCGCCGCACAGCATCTGCCCCGCGGCCGTCATGAACGGGTTGGGTAGGTCCAGCCCGCGCGCCCAGACCGAACCGAAGGCCCAGCCGATCGGCGCGATCAGCAGCAGGATCAGCCCCTGCGGCGAGGCCGTCAGGCTGCTGCCGGCGTTGAGCCAGACCACACCCAGGAAGCCGATCGCAATGCCCAGCCACTCGCCGCGGCTGGCATGGGTACCGCGCATCGCCCCGAACAGCGCCATCCACAACGGCACCGAGGCCACCGCCGTGGCGGCCAGGCCCGACGACACCGTGCGCTCGGCCAGCACCACCATGCCGTTGCCCAGCACCAGCATGGTCAGGCCCATGATCGCCAGGTTGCGCCACTGGCGGCGGGTCGGCGTGGCCATCCCGCGCCAGCGCAGCACCGCGTACATCAGCGACCCGGCAATGATGAACCGGGCACCGGACACCATCGTCAGCGGCAGGGCGCCGCCCTCCAGCGCCAGCCGGATACCCAGGTAGGTGGACCCCCAGACCACGTACACCAGCAACAGGGCCAGTACGACAAGGCCGCTCCGGGGAGCAGCCGCTGAGGGTTCGGGCGAAGACATGGCACACCACCATCCGGGGGAACCCGGATTCTAGGCCACTGCGCTGCCCGGTTCACGAAGGAAAACGGCAAGCTGTGTCTGCTTTGGCCTGCCGGGCCCCCGGTGTCGGGCACCTGTCGTTGACGTGCGGTAGGGTAACAAGGGTGACGCACCATCGTTTCCCAGCCAGGACACCCTCCCTGCATGAGTACTCCCTCCCCCGCCGCCGTGGCACACCCCGAGCGGGCCGCGCTGCGGCGCTCGATCTCCAACACCCTCAAAGGCTCGGCCGGCAATCTCGTCGAGTGGTATGACGTCTACGTCTACTCCGTGTTCGCGGTGTATTTCGAATCGCAGTTCTTCTCGGCCGCCGACAAGAACTCCACGATGTACGTCTGGGCGATCTTCGCCGCCACCTTCCTGATGCGCCCGATCGGGGCCTGGTACTTCGGCCGCTTCGCCGACCGCTACGGCCGGCGCCTGGCGCTGACGGTCTCGGTCACGGTGATGGCCGGCTGTTCGTTTCTCATCGCCATCACCCCCACCGCCTCGCAAATCGGCATCTGGGCGGCGGTGATCCTGCTGTTCGCGCGCCTGCTGCAGGGCTTTGCCACCGGCGGTGAATACGGCACCAGCGCCACCTACATGTCCGAGGCGGCCATTCCCGGCCGGCGCGGGTTCCTGTCTTCGTTCCACTACGTCACCCTGGTGGGCGGCCACGTCCTGGCGCAGCTGACCCTGCTGGGCATGCTCACCTTCTGGGACAAGCCGCAGATCTCCGAATGGGGCTGGCGCATCGCCTTCGGCATCGGCGGCATCGCCGCCATCGTGGTGTTCTGGCTGCGCCGCAGCATGGACGAATCGCTGGGCGAGGATTCCATCGAAGCGGCCAAGGAAGGGCGGGCCAAGGCGTCCGGCTCGATGTACGAGCTGTTCGTGCACCAGTGGCGTCCGCTGCTGCTGTGCTTCCTGATCACCGCCGGTGGCACCGTGGCCTTCTACACCTACTCGGTGAACGGGCCGAAGATGATCCAGAGCGCCTTCGCCGGCACCGACGTGATGACCGGTACGCTGATCAACCTGGGCGTACTGACCTTCCTGATGGTGCTGCAGCCCATTGGCGGCTGGTTGTCCGACATCGTCGGCCGCAAGAGCCTGCTGGTGTTCTTCGGCGTGGGCGGCGTGCTGTACAGCCACTACCTGATCACGGCGCTGCCCCAGCAGCAGGATCCGCTGATGGCCTTCGTGATCCTGGCGGTCGGCTTTGTGATCCTGACCGGCTACACCTCGATCAACGCCGTGGTGAAGGCCGAGCTGTTCCCCACCCACGTGCGTGCACTGGGCGTGGGCTTCGGCTATGCGATGGCCAACTCGCTGTTCGGCGGCACCGCACCCCTGCTGTACCAGGCGGCCAAGAGCAGCGATCGGGTGGGCCAGTTCGCCTGGTATGTCACCGCGATCATCGCGGTATCGCTGGTGGTGTACGTGTTCTTCCTGAAGAACAAGGGCCCCAACTGGCTGGACGGCACCCGCACCCAGCCGTAAGCCGTTGACCGTGGCGGGCCGCACACGCGGCCCGCGCTTCAATCACGGCTGGCCGATCGCGTACCCTTCCTGGTGACCCTGCACCGATGATGCGGCGTGGGGCATTGGATGACGCAGCAGAGGGACGTGGCGGTGCGGGGATGGATCCTGTGGATGTTGATCGGGCTGGGGCTGTTGCTCCCGGCCGTGGGCGGTGCGCGCGAATGTCGCGCCGGACAGCCGGTGCCCGACCGCCACCCCAGCAGCGTGGCCCGCGCGCCTACCGCGCTGGAGCAGCAGGCGCATGCGCTGGCCTGCCAACGATTGGAGCAGCGTGACCAATCCTTGCGGCCTTGGGTGAAACCCGTACAGCGCGTCCTGGTCTGGCTCACAGGGGGCGCAGCACTGCTGTGTGCAGTCGCCCTGTTCCGGCAGTGGCGCTGGAAGCATCACGGGCATGCGCGGATGTACGCCTTGGTGGCGGTGCACAGCCTGTCGGTCTTGATACTGCTTGGGACCGCGCTGGCGGTGTATCGCGGGGTCGCCCTGGGCACCGGGCGTGGGCGGCCGCGTTGGCTCTGGTACGAACTGTCACCGGTCGCTTTCACCGTGCAGCAGTGCATCCAGGTAGGCATTGCCGTCGGTCTGGTGGCCCTCGGGTGGGTCCTGCTGGCGCCCACCCGCCCGCCGCGGCGGGTCAATCCGCTGCCGCGGCGTGGCGCGCGCCGCCGCTGAGGCGCCTCAGCGGCGCGAGGCTTCGCTCTGCTCGCGCACCTTGCGGAACTCCGACCCCTGCTCCCAATGCGGCCAGCGGCGGCTGTTGGCCAGCTCGGCACCCAGGTCGTACACCAGCAGGGTATCGGCGGCATGGCCGCTGGCATCCCAGGTCGGGGTCCACGCGTCGCAGGCCTGGTGGTAGCACGCGGCGAAGTAGGCATCGCGCAGTTCACGGCCCTTCTCCACGCCACCGTCGGTCATGTCCAGCCCCGGGCCGATGGTGATCGCCGGCACGCCCAGACGGGCGAAGGCGAAGTGGTCGGCGCGGTAGAAGAAGCCGGCCTCCAGGTTCGGGTCCGGCGAATAGCTGCGGCCGCGGGCCTTGGCCACGCGCTCCAGGTCGCCTTCCAGCGACACCCGGCCCTTGCCCCAGGACGCGATGTCACGGGTGGGGCCATCGGGGCTGAACATCTCGATGTTGAGCACCGCGGCCGTCTTGTCCAACGGCGCCAGCGGGTGGGCGGCGTAGTAACTGGCGCCCAGCAGGCCCTTCTCTTCGGCGGTAAGCGCCACGAAGTACAGCGTGCGCTGCGGCTGCGGGCCGGCGGCGAACACCCGGCCCAGCTCCAGCACGGTGGCCACGCCGGTGGCGTTGTCGATCGCACCGCGGCGGATGCGGTCGCCCTTGGCATCGGGCTGGCCGACGCCGAACGCGTCCCAATGCGCGGAGAAGATCACCGCTTCATCGGCATGCGCGCCGCCGGGCAGCTTGGCCACCACGTTGCGGGTGATGACCTGCTCGCGCTTGAGCTTGAAGTTCACCGACAGGCGCGCATCGCCGAGCGCCACCGGCTTGAACGCCGGGGTCATGGCCTTGCGCTTTTCGGCGTCGAAATCCAGGCCGGCGTCGCGGAAGAGTTGTTCGGCCAGGCTGCGCTGCATCCAGCCGCGCACCGGCACGTGCTGGGCCAGCGCCTGCTCGGGGGTGCGCTCGATATCGAACAGCGGCGAGGTGCCCGAGCTCTTCACCGTGGCCCAGCCATACGCGGCCGGCGCGGTTTCATGCACGATCAGCACGCCCTGCGCGCCGCGGCGGGCGGCCTCTTCGAACTTGTAGGTCCAGCGGCCGTAATAGGTCACCGCCTTGCCATCGAACGCGCCCGGCTGGTCGGCCTCGAAGTCGGCATCGTTGATCAGCACCACGGCGATCTTGCCGTGCAGGTCCACGTCCTTGTAGTCGTTCCACTGCCGCTCGGGCGCGTCGATGCCGTAGCCGACGAACACCAGCGGCGCGTCCTTGATGGCCACCGCCTGCTGCGGGCGCAGGCTCTGCAGGGTCACGTCCTCGCCATTGGCCAGGGGGCGGGTGCTGCCCTTCTGGCGCAGCTGCGCGCGCACCGGGCCATCGACCTGGGCGCGCACCATCGGCACCGGCTGCACCCAGCTGCCGTCCACACCGCCGGGCTGCAGGCCGTACTTTTTGAATTCCTCGATCAGGTACTGGACCGTGCGCTCTTCGCCCGGCGTCGCCGGGGCGCGGCCTTCGAACTCGTCCGAGGCCAGGATGCGCACGTGCCGCGACAGTGCCTGCGGGTCGATGCCGCCGCCGGGCAGGTCATTGGCCGCGTGGGCCAGACCACCCACGAACAGGCAGGACGACAGCAGCAACATGCGCATCGGATTCACGGCAGGCACCAGCACGGAAAGCAAGGGCCTGCGAGTGTAACGTGACACCTGCATGACCGCGCACCGTCAGCGGCGATCGCGGTCCAGCCAGCAGGCCAGGCCCTGCGCATTGAGCTCGATGTCCATCGCCAGCACCTGGGTCACCGCCGCGTCGTCAAGCCGGCAGCCGTGCGCCTGCGCGCGCTCCAGGTACAGCGCGGTCAGCGCCGCCACCAGGCAGCGGTGGCGGTCGGGCCGTGCATTGCACTGGTGCCCGATGTGGACCATGGCATCGATCTGCTCGACCAGGTCGGCGGCCAGCCTGGCCACGTCGTCGACGCGACCGTAGTGGGTCAGGAACATCGCCTGCGGCGCGAACGCCATCAGGCGGGCAATCGACTGTTTCAGCGGTTCCGGGTCGAACTGCACCGGCGAGGAGGTGGGCACGATGAACGCGCCACGGTCGCTGTCCAGCTCGCGGTAGGACAGCCCGAAGGTGTCGCCGGTGAACCATGCGCGGCTGCGCGCGTCCCACACGCACAGGTGGTGGCGCGCGTGGCCGGGGGTGTCGATGCAGAGCAGGCTGCGCCCGGCCAGGTCCACGCAGTGGCCGTCGTCGGCGATGACCACGCGGTCGGGGCTGACCGGCAGAATCGGGCCGTAGCTGCGCTCGATCTGCGACTGCCCATATACCTCGGTCGCCCCGGCGATCAGCCGGGTTGGATCGACCATGTGCGGTGCACCGCGCGGATGCACCACCAGCCGGGCGTGGGGCAGCTGCTGCATCAGCAACCCGGCACCGCCGGCGTGGTCCAGGTGTACGTGGGTGAGGATCAGCCAGTCCACCGCGTCCACGGACAGCCCGGCGCGCTGCAGCGCGACCAGCATCGCGGGCACGGCCAGCCCGGTGCCGCAGTCGATGAAGGCGGCGCGGCCGTTTTCCACGACCAGGTAGGCCGCGTCGAAACTACCGCGTTGCATGAAGCCGGTATCGATGGTGTGGATGCTGGGGTCGAACGACATCGGATCATCCCTGGCGGATTACGCCCCCATCTTAGGACGATCCACCTGCCGCCTTCGATGCGGCTTTGGTCGCACGCCCGGCCAGCCAGGAGGTGCGCAGCAGAATGGCCGCCACCAGCACCGCCAGGAACGCACCGTAGGCGTACAGCACCGCCAGCACCTGGCGCCAGATCGGTCCGGCATCGGATTGCACCACGCCAATATGGTGGCCCCACAGCATCGCTGCGATGCTGAGCACGAAGGCCAGCAGCAGCGCGACCGCATCGAATGCGCGCCGCGCCGCATCGCGCGGTTGCCGCGGGAACAGCCAGTACAGCGCACCCAGCAGCACGAACCAGGGCAGGAACAACAACAACGACAACCAGGCCATCGCAGTCTCCCCTTCAGGATGCCCGCATCATGCCACGTGCCCGAACCTGGTAGCGCCGGCCGCTGGCCGGCACCACCTACCGCCGCGATCGCCTGGTTGCCGGCCAGCGGCCGGCACTACGGATCGCCGCGGCCGACATTACCCGCGCAGTTCCTGCAGCGCGGCCAGCACCACGTCCACTTCGGCGTCCAGCTTGAACAGCTCGCTCTGCAGCCCATCGCCGTGTTCGGTCTGCTTGAGCACGCCGATCAGCTGCCCGGCATCGCGCGGCGAATCAAAGCCCTCGCTCTGGATCAGCAGGCTGCCGTCACCGGCCAGCAGCTTGAAGTAGAAGCGGCCGTCCTGCTCGCGGTACTGCTTGAACAGCGGCGGTGCCGCACGCGCTTCGGTGCTGGCATCACCGGCGATGTCGCCGGCGCTGGACAGGTCACGCAGGCCCACCGCGTGGCGCAGCTCCTTCAGCAGCGGAATGGCGTACTGCTCGCGCAGCTGCTGGCCACGGCGACGCAGCAGCGCCTCGATCTTTTCCGGCTCGGCCATCAGCGCTTCGTAGCGCTCGCGCAGCGGGGTGAGCTCGGCGTCGATGCGCTCGAACAACTGCTGCTTGGCATCGCCCCAGCTGATGCCCTCGGCGAACGCCTGGGCAAACGCCGCGGTCTGTTCGGCGCTGGCGAACGCCTGGTACATCTGGAACAGCGCAGAGCCCTCGGTGCTCTTCGGCTCGCCCGGTGCGCGCGAATCGGTGAGGATGGAGAACACCAGCTTCTTCAGCTCCGCACGCGGGGCGAACAGCGGAATGGTGTTGTGGTAACTCTTGCTCATCTTGCGCCCGTCCAGGCCGGCCAGGGTGGCCACCTGTTCGTCGATCACCACCTCCGGCAGCGGGAAGTACGCCTTGCCATACACGTGGTTGAAGCGCTGGGCGAAGTCGCGCGCCATCTCGATGTGCTGGATCTGGTCGCGGCCCACCGGCACGCGGTTGGCCTTGAAGATCAGGATGTCGGCGGCCATCAGCACCGGGTACATGAACAGCCCGGCACTGATCCCGGCGTCTTCGTCCAGCTGCTCCTCGCGGTTCTTGTCCACGGCCGCCTTGTAGGCGTGCGCGCGGTTGAGGATGCCCTTGCTTGCGATCGCGGTGAGGAACCACATCAGCTCGGTGGTTTCGGGAATGTCGCTCTGCCGGTAGAACCACACCTTGTCCGGGTCCAGCCCGCAGGCCAGCCAGCTGGCCGCGATCTCCAGGGTCGAGCGCTGGGTGCGCTCGGGTTCCTGCGCCTTGATCAGGCTGTGCAGGTCGGCCAGGAAGAAGAAGCTCTCGATCTCCGACGCCTGGCTGGCCGCGATGGCCGGGCGGATGGCGCCCACGTAGTTGCCCAGGTGGGGGGTGCCGGAGGGGGTGATGCCGGTAAGAACGCGGGTGGTCATAGGGGGATCATTACGGACAGGTGAACCACGCCAGTTTACCTGCCCCGGCCCAACCCCGTTGGCAACGGTGAGCCGTTCAACCCATCACCCCAACGTGGAGCCGTGCCATGAAACGCCTGTTGCTGCCCCTGCTTGCCGTGCTGGTCCTGTGCGGCTTCCGCCCGGCCCCGCTGCCCCCGCGCCTGGAGTCGGGCCCGGTCTACCTGACCGTGCTGGACCGCGATGCGGGCACCACGCTGCCGCAGTACCGCGATGGCAGCCAGCGCTGGATCGCCGGGGAAAAGGGCCACCGCTACAGTGTGCGGCTGCGCAACCACAGCGCCGAACGGGTGCTGGTGGTGGTGTCGGTGGATGGCCTGAACGCCATCAGCGGCGAGGTGGCCGCGCCCGGCCAGACCGGCTACGTGCTCAACCCCTGGCAGACCGCCGACATCAGCGGCTGGCGGAAATCGCAGGATGAGGTGGCGCAGTTCGTGTTCACCTCGCCCGGCAAGAGCTACGCCGGGCGCACCGGCCGCCCGGACAACATCGGGGTGATCGGCATCGCGGTGTTCCGCGAAGCCGGCGCGGTGCTGACCACGCCCGCGCTCAAGCCCGTACCGGGGCGCCGCCGGTTGTCTACGCAGGACGCCGGCGCGCAGGCCGAGGCCGTGGCCGACAGCGCGCGCGGTTCGGCCGCCGCTGCGCCTGCACCGGCCCAGCGGCTGGGCACCGGGCATGGCGCGCGCGAAACCTCGCAGGTGCGCGACACCACCTTCGAGCGTGCCACCGACTACCCCGTGCAGCAGACCGAGCTGCGCTATGACAGCGCCCGCAACCTGCGCGCACGCGGCATCCTGCCGGTGCAGCAGCCGCGCCAGGACGGTCCGCGTGCGTTCCCGTCGCAGTACGTGCCCGATCCGCCGGGCGAAGATGGTCGTCGCTGAGGACAGCGCACGCACAAACGAAACGGGCCGCGCGATGCGGCCCGTTTCGTTTCATACACCCGGTGAAGCTGTCACTGGCACGTGCGTGCCGGCGTCACTTGTAATCTGGGTAGTCCTTGCGAATGGCGGTTTCGAAGTCGCGGACCTCGGTTTCGGCGCGGTCGCGGGCCCAGCCATAGCGTTCCTGCAGGCGGCCGGCCAGGTATTCGGCGTTGCCTTCGGCTACCTTGAAATCGTCGTCGGTGAGGTCGCCCCACTTGGCCTGGGCCTTACCCTTGAGCTGCGTCCACTTGCCGGAAATGATGTCTTTGTTCATGGGTTCGCTTCCTTGATTGCAACGGCACCTTCGCCGCACGGACAGAATGCGATGGATGACGTTCGGTGGCGGTCAAGCGCGGATGAAACACATGCTCACGTGATTGAACAGGTGCTGGCGGGCGGCATGCGACAGACGCGAAAAAGGCCGGGAGATCCCGGCCTTTTTCGGTCCAGCCTGATCGCGTGGATCAGTTGGTCTTGGCGGCGTCTTCGACCTTCTCGCCGGCCTTCTGCACGTCCTTGCCAGCACCGGCAACGGTGTTGCAGCCGGAGAGCATGGCTACCGAGAACATCGACAACAGCATCAGTGCAATAACACGCTTCATGGGGTTCTCCTGTTTAATCTACGTCGACACCGGCAATCCGGTCCCACCTGTCAGATGAACCGGCCACCGCACGGCGGCGATGGCAGATCCTCTTCCTGATCGCGGTGACGTCGTGGCTGTTTCCAGCACCGCCGCCGCGTGAAGTGCAATCTGGCGGGAGGGGCGTGCAGCGAATGTGAACGCACCTTGGCAGCGTTCAGCAAATTGCAGGAAAACCCCGGCGGGCGGGCCCTCAGTCGCGCATCAGGGTGGATTTTCCGAACAGGCTTTCCACCAGGTCCACGGCCAGCACGGCGGTGCTGTTGCGGTTGTCCAGCAGCGGGTTGAGTTCGACGATGTCCAGCGAGCCCATGCGGCCGGTGTCGGCAATCATCTCCATCACCAGCTGCGCCTCGCGGTAGTTGACCCCGCCCGGCACCGTGGTGCCCACGCCCGGGGCGATGCTGGGGTCCAGGAAGTCCACATCGAAGCTGACATGCAGGTGAGTGTTGGCGTCGATGCCGTCCAGCGCGGCTTCCATGGTGCGCTTCATGCCGGCTTCGTCGATGTAGCGCATGTCATACACATCCACCTGGTGCTGCTTGATCAGCCGCTTCTCTTCCTGGTCCACCGAGCGGATGCCGATCTGGTGCACCTGCTGCGGGCGGATCGCCGGGGCATCGCCGCCCAACCGGGTCAGCGCGTCCGGGCCCAGCCCACACAGGCAGGCCACCGGCATGCCGTGCACGTTGCCCGACGGGGTGACCTCGCTGGTGTTGAAGTCCGAATGCGCATCCAGCCACAGCACGCGCAGGGTCTTGCCCTGCTCGCGGCACCAGCGCGCCACGGCGGTGATCGAGCCGATGCCCAGGCAGTGGTCGCCGCCCAGCATGATCGGCATGCGGCCGGCCTGCAGTTCGGCGTAGGTGGCGTCCATCAGCGCGCGGTTCCACGCCACCACCTCGTCCAGGTGGCGGTAGCCCTGCACCGGCGCGGTCCACGGGTTGCGCGGGCCGTCCAGGTTGCCCAGATCGCGCACGTCCACGCCACGCGCGGCCAGCGCGTCGCCCAGGCCGGCGATGCGCAGTGCATCCGGGCCGAGACCGGCGCCGCGATGGCCCGCGCCGATGTCGGTGGGAACGCCGATCAGGGAAACCGGGGGATACGTGGCCATGGGATGCCTCCTGCAAATGCGAAAAAAGAGCCACAGTCTAGCCAGCTCCGCGCAGACCCACTCGCGGCGGTGCAGCAGGCTGTCAACGGTTGACCATGCAGGCGCACTTCCGCACTGCGCTACGGCACTTGCACTCCAGCCCGTTGACATCGGATGAAAGAGGGATCATCGAGAAGAACGGGCACGCGCATGGCTCTCGCAGCGCGTGCGATTCCGGATGTCGCCCTTTCAGCACCGAAGACGCGTACGGCGACAAGGTCGAAACCACCGTCGCGCTGGACTACAGCGCGACCGAGCTGGACGACGGCGAACTGCTCCACGCCTACGGCGTACCCGGGCAGCGTTACCTGGATTTCATGTGGCCGATGGTCTGCGAAGGCGCGTCGGGCCTGATCGTACTGGTCAGCGCGCGCCCTCCCGACCCGATCGCCTCCACCGTGGAACGGCTGCAGGAGTTCTCGCGGATTGCGCCGCAGGCGAGCCTGGCAGCGGGCATCACCCGTACCGATGAGCACCCCGAGCTGCTGAATGCCGGCTTCCGCCTGCCGGTGATGCGCGTGGACGCGCGCTCGGCCACCGAGCTGACGTTCCTGCTGAAGTCGTTGTTGTCGTATCGATTTGTGGAGACGCATGAGGCCGCTCGTGCGCGCTTGACCATCGCCGGCACGCTGCTGCGGCGTGGCCGGCGATCAACGCACCGGCGCACTGCCTTACGCTGCGCTGGCGTGCAGTTGCACGCCGAGGGCGCGCGTCACCTTGAGGATGGTCGCGAAATCCGGACTACGTTCGCCAGACAGCGCGCGATACAGGCTTTCACGGGACACGCCGGCGTCGCGGGCAACCTTGCTCATTCCCTGCGCACGGGCAATATCGCCGAGCGCCTTGGCGATGAATGCAGAATCGCCGTCGCTTTCGGCGATGCACGCGTCCAGATACGCGGCCATTTCTTCGGGGGTACGAAGATGCTCCGCGACATCGAAAGTGCTCAGTGCGGCTTTCTTCTTGGCACTCATGTTTCTTCTCCATGTCCCAGCCGAAGCCAGGCGCCGTGATCGTCAAGATCGGGGTTGGGGGGTAGACCACTGGCCACTCTTTAAAGGCCGCCGGCCAGTTCCTTCGCCTTCTCGATGTCCCGCTGCTGGGAGCCTTTGTCACCCCCAACCAGCAGAATTACCCACTGCTTGCCGCGCTGGGTGTAATACACCCGATAACCCGGACCCACATCGACGCGAAGTTCGGAAATGCCGTCGGACAGATTCCGGTGGTCACCCGGGTTGCCGTCGCCCAGCCGGCGGATCCGGGCCAGAATACGAGCACGGCCGACCACGTCCTTCAGGCTATCGATCCAGGAGGCGAACTGCGAGGTGCGCTTGATTTCCACGCGTTCAAGTGTAGCCTTTAGGCTACATCCGGTCAATCAACCGTAGCCTACCGGCTACAACATTCCAGCCCGGGCGGCGCGCCTCCGCACACCTCGAACGGCCACCGGCGCGGGCCGAATAACGGCCGGTCTCCACCTGGCCCCAACCCAACCGGTGTCGGACCGCCTCGATCAAGGAACGGTCCGGCAGGTGTCGACGACTCAGACGGGGGAATCGCGGGTACGGTGCGGTCTGGCACACGGAGCGACGCGAATCGCGTAGTGACCATCCGCGCGTTGATGGCAGCCACTCCACATCATGGCCCAGGCGGCCGTGTATGCAGAAGAACCGCGTTGATTTTCGCGGTGGATGAAAAAGGGCCACCGCAGCGCGCTGGCCCTTCTCGTCAAAACACCTGTTTTCAAGGCGTTTCGGGGACTCCAATGTGGTGCCGCTTATCCGAATCGAACGGATGACCTACTGTTTACAAGACAGTTGCTCTACCAACTGAGCTAAAGCGGCATGGCGCGCGGGAATTCTAACGCACCCGCGCGCAGTCCAGCGAGCGTTGCTGGGCTGCACCGCTGCGCTGGCGGGCGGCGCTGGCGTCGGCCGGCGGCGCCAGGGTCGCGTCCAGCCACCATTGCGCGCTGCCGTCGCCACCGCTGGCGATCAGGCGGGCGTTGAAGCCGGCGGCACTCAGCGCGGCCATGCGGCGTTCGGCGCCCTCGCGGTTGCGGTACTGGCCCAGGGCAATGGCGTTGGCCTCTTCCCCATTGGCGATGATGTAGTAATCGCTCAGCCCGGCGGCGACGATGCGCTTGACCGTGGCCTGGGCGTCTTCGCGGCTGGCGACCGCGGGCAGCACCACCCGGTAGCGGGTGGCCCCGGCATCGGCCACTTCACGCAGGCGCGCGCCACGCAGCGTGCCGCCGGCCTTGGCCTGCGCAGCCTGGGCCGCGGCGCGGTCGGTGAACGGCCCCAGGCTCACGCATTGGGCGGGCGCGGCGGGCACGGGGGCAGGAGCTTGGGCTACGGCCGCTGCGGGCGCGGGCGGCGCGGCGGCGGGTGCAGGCGCCACCGCCGTGGCGGCGGGTGATTCGGCGGCCGGTGCCGGTGTCTGGGCAGCAGCTGGCGGTGGCGGCACGGGGGCCGGCGTCACGTCATCCAGCGCCGCGGCAGCGGGCGTGCCGGCAGCGGCAGTGGCAGTGCTCGTGGGCGCGTTGGCACCGGCGGGCAGCAGCTGCAACTGGGCCACGCCGGTGGTCGGTGGCGGCGGCGCAGGCGCCGGTTCGCCCCGCAACATCCACCACAACGCCACCCCCAGGTTGAGGATGGCCAGCACGACGATCAGGGCACGGGTCAGCATGCGGCGATCCTACCGTGTGCCTGCCGGCTGATGCACGGCCCAGCGCGCCAGGCCGTCAAGCACCAGCGCGGGCTGGTAATGCGCATCCTCCAGCAGCGGCATCAGCGCGGGCGCGCCGCCGCCATGCACCAGCAGCGCCGGCACGTGTCCCAGCAGCCGGGTCGCCTGTGCGCGACTGCGTTCGATCAGGGCCACCGCTGCACCGTCGCACCCGGAGGCAAGCGCGTCGGCCGTGTCATTGGCGAACTCGCTGTAGTCACCGCCGGTGGGCGGCAACTGGACCGCGCGCGCATGCAGCGCTTCGCGCATGGTCGTGGGCGATGCGGCGATGCGGCCGCCGTGGTGTAGGCCGTCGGCGTCCAGCAGGTCGATGGTCAACGCGGTGCCCACCCCGGCCACCACCACCGCTTCGCCGCGCTCGGCGGCGGCCAGCAACGCCAGGAAGCGGTCCACGCCGAACTTCGCCGGATCGGCATAGGCCACCTGCACACCCGCACAGCGGGCCTGGGTGCGCGCCACCCGCACCTCGCGGAAACGGCCCTGCAGGATCGCCAGCATGCTGCGGGTCAGGGTCGGCGCGGCGACGCTGGCCACGTAGGCCACGTCGCCACTGGGCAATGCCTGCAACTGCTCGGCGGGCATGGTCTCGGCACCGTGCGGCCAGGCCTGCACATCGCCGGCGCGCACACCCTGCAGCGGCGCGAATTTGAACCGGGAATTGCCGAGGTCGAACAACCAGTCGCTCATTGCGCCCTCACGCTGACTTCGCCCGCATGCACGTGCTGCTCCACGCCGTCGATGCGCACGCGCAGCGCGCCATCGTCGGCCAATCCCAGCGCGGTGCCTTCGCGCCATTGCCCGCCCTGCTCCACGCGCACGGTCTGGCCGCGCAGCAGGTCCAGTTCGGCATAGCGCGGCAGGAACGGTGCCAGGCCCTCGGCGTCGAACGTCTCCAGCGCGGGCAACAGCCGCGCCAGTACCGCCGCGACCACCGCATTGCGGTCCACCGGCGCACCGGCCAGCGTGTCCAGGTCGATCCAGGGCTGGGTGATCTGGTCGGCGAAGGCGGCCGGCATGTGCACATTGATACCGATACCGATCACCGCCCGCGCGGGCCCGGCATATTCGCCGCCGCCCTCGGCGAGCAGCCCCACCAGCTTGCGCCCGTCGACCATCAGGTCGTTGGGCCACTTCAGCCGCGCCTGCACATAGCCCAGGTCGTGCAGCGCCTCGGCCACCGCGATGCCCGCCACCAGGCTCAGGCCGCTCAGGCGCACCAGCCCACCGGAGAACAGCCGCAGCACCGACAGGTACACATGCGCGGCCAACGGCGAGGCCCAGGTACGCCCGCGCCGACCCCGGCCGCCGGTCTGGCGCTCGGCCAACAGGACGCGAACGCCCTGTTCAGGCGCGCTGCACCGCAGCAATTCGGCGTTGGTCGAGTCCACCGTCCACGCCACCTGCAGGTCGCGCACCAGGGCCTGGGCGGCGTCCGGCAGGCGGGTGCGGATGGCATCGGCGTCCAGCAGGTCCAGCGGTCGGGTCAGGCCGTAGCCTTCGCCCGCGCGCCCGTCCACCTCGACCCCGGCGGCTCTAAGTCCTTGAATCCGCTTCCAAATCGCGGCGCGGGTCACGCCCAGCTCGTGGGCCAGGGCGTCGCCGGACAGGCGCCCGGCGCCCAGTTTGGCCAGCAGTTGGCGGTCGTCCACAGCAGCTTCCATCAGGTGATCGGCAAAAGTATGCGGGAAAGCCCCGCCGCTTGCCTGCCGGGCGGGGTTCCAATCACGGCCCTGAATCGGGCTAGAATCGAAGACTGACCCGCCCTTCCGGATGTCGACGATGCGCCCGTTCGCCCATTGCCTGATCCTGCTGATGGCCCCCTTGGCCGCGCATGCTTCCGATGCGCTGACCAGCACGGGGCGGGGCGGCTGCGTGTATTCGCCGGCCGAAAGCGAGCGCACCGCACCGGCGGCGGCACCGGCCGCACGCGCACCGGCCGCGAAGCCGAGCGCGGCCAGCGGCACCAGCAGCGGGGGTGGCGGCGACGACGACGTCCTGCCGCGCCTGCGCGCGCCGAAATGGCACAGCTTCCTGCCGGGCATGTTCCGCTGATCGAACGTATGTGGGGTTGGCTGCGGCGCACGCCGCGCGCGATTGATCCGGTTCTGTGGCAGCGCAGCTGCCAGCGTGGACCGTGGTTGCAGGGACTGGACGCGCAACGCCGTGATCGGCTGGCCGATCTTTCCGCGCGCTTCCTGCATGAGAAAACCATCAGCCCGGTCGGTGGCCTGGTCCTGGATGACAGCGATGCGGTCCTGCTGGCCGCGCTGTGCTGCCTGCCGCTGCTGGAACTGGGCGAGGTGGGCCTGCGCGGCTGGTCGCAGTTGATCGTGTATCCGGACGCGTTCCGCGTCCAGCGCAGCCACGTGGACGCGGCCGGCGTGCTGCACCAGTGGGACGACGAGCTGATTGGCGAATCGTGGGACAGCGGTCCGCTGATTCTGTCCTGGGCCGATATCCAGGCCGACATCGCCGACCCGCATGCCGGCTACTGCGTGGCCGTGCATGAGATGGCGCACAAGATCGATGCGCTCGACGGTGCGATCGACGGCACCCCGCCGCTCCCGCGCGACTGGCAGCGCGAATGGGCGAAGGATTTCCAGGCGGCGTATGACACGTTCTGCGCCCAGGTGGACCGTGGCCGGGACACGCTGATCGACCCGTATGCGGCCGAGGCGCCGGAAGAGTTCTTCGCGGTGGTCACCGAGTACCACTTCTCTGCGCCGGACCTGCTGGCGCAGGAGATGCCGGGCGTGGCTGCGCATCTGCGGCGGTTCTATGGGGCATCGCCGGGGTTGCCGGGTACCGACCAACGGGCGGTACCTACCGCCGCGCGGTGATTGTTTTGCGTACCGACCCGGGGATTGGCGCGGCGATCACGGCCCCGGCGGCAGCTTCACTTCGAACCGCGCACCACCCAGCTCGGGCGAACGCTTGACCTGCAGTTCGCCGCGGTAATCCTTGATCAGGTCCTGCACGATCGACAGGCCGATGCCATGGCCCTGCACGCGCTCATCGCCGCGCACGCCACGCTGCAGCACCTTGGCGATGTCTTCCGGCGCGATGCCGGGGCCATCGTCGTCCACCGACAACACCAGCCCGGCACGACGTGCGCCCGGCGCCGGCAACGGCTTGGCGGTGAGCAGCACGCGGCGCTTGGCCCACTTGAAGGCGTTCTCCAGCAGGTTGCCGAGCAGTTCCTGCAGGTCGCCCGGCTCGCCGTGGAAGCGCGCGCCTTCGTCGATATCGAACTCGCACAGCACGCCCTTGCCGGCGTACACCTTCTCCAGCCCGCGCACGATTTCCTCGGCGTTGGACTCGATCGGCAGCGGCGCCGAGAACAGCTTGTGCCCCGACGATGCCGCGCGCGCCAGCTGGTAGGACACCAGGTTGTTCATGCGCCGCAGCTGCACATCGAACTCCTGCCGCAGGTCCTGGTCCTGCGCGCCGCTGTCGAGCTGCGTACGCAGCACCGCCAAGGGCGTTTTCAGGCTGTGCGCAAGATCGGCCAGGGTGTTGCGCTGGCGCTCGAGATTCTCGCGCTCACTTTCAATGAAGGCGTTGATGCTGTCGGTCAGCGGTTCCAGCTCGCGCGGGTGGCGCTCGCTCATGCGCTCGCTCTCGCCGCGCTGCACCTTGGTCAACTCGGTGATCACGCGCCGCATCGGGCGCAGGCTCCACTGCAGGATCACGGTCTGCAGCATCAGCAGGATCAGGCCAGCGCCGCCCATCCAGAACCAGACGCGGCCGCGGAACACGCGCAGCTGCGCTCCGAGCGCGCGCGAGTCTTCCATCACGTAGATGGTGTACGGGAATTCGGTGGCCGGGTCGGCGTCGGCGTCCCACACCAGGCCCAGCCCGTAGCGGTACACGGATGCCTGGCTGCCGTCGATGTCGATCATCGGCAGGGGTCCCTCGAAGACCTCCTGACGGGGTGCCAGAAGGCCCCGCACGGGGGGCAGCATGGGTCCTTCGGCAGAAAGCGAATTTGCCGTGGTGCCATTGCCCATGACCAACTGCATGTACAGGCCGCTACCGGGCCCTGCGAAGCGCGAATCCGGCGGCTGCTCCCGAATGTACACCGAGCGATCGCGCGTGAAGTCGATACCGTCCGCGTAGGCGCGAGCGTAGCTCTTCAGTCGATCCTGCATGTTGGCACGCGCCGTATCGGCGAACGCCGCATCCAGCGCATAGCCGGCGATGGCCAGGAACGCGACCAGGCCGACCGAGGCGGCCAGCAGCTGGCGCGCCTGCAATGAGCGCGGCCGCCAGCGTTTAAAGAACCACAGACGGCCTGACATCATCCCTTCGCCCGGCTAGCGGCTCAGCCCTCGTTGCGCGGAATGGCGAAGCGGTAGCCCCGGCCACGCACGGTTTCGATCGGCTTCAGTTCACCGTCGGCATCGAGCTTCTTGCGCAGGCGGCCGATGAACACTTCCAGCACGTTGGAGTCGCGGTCGAAATCCTGCTGGTAGATGTGTTCGGTGAGATCGGCCTTGGAGACCAGTTCACCGGCATGCATCATCAGGTATTCCAGCACCTTGTACTCATAGCTGGTGAGGTCCACGTTGCTGCCGCTGACGCTGACCGTCTGCGCAGCCAGATCCAGCGCAACCGGCCCGCATTCCAGCGTCGGCTTGCTCCAGCCAGCGGCACGGCGCAGCAGCGCGTTGACGCGGGCCAGCAGCTCCTCGACATGGAACGGCTTGACCAGGTAATCGTCGGCGCCCTGCTTGAGCCCTTCGACCTTGTCCTGCCAGCTCGAGCGTGCGGTAAGGATCAGCACGGGGAATTTCTTGCCCTCATCGCGCAGCGCCTTGATCAGTTCCATGCCCGACATCTTCGGCAGGCCCAGATCGATGATGCCCACGTCGAACGGCACTTCGCGGCCCATGTACAGACCTTCCTCACCATCCTGCGCAGCGTCGACGGCAAAACCTTCGCGCTTGAGCCGGGCGGCCAGGGTTTCCCGCAGCGGGGCTTCGTCTTCGACCAGAAGGATACGCATGAACTCTCCCTAGTGTCCTGGGTATGGCCGGGGGCCAGTGGAATACAGTTGATTACGGACAACTATCCCTGTTCAGGGGTTATCGCCGCGTAGTGAAGACATATCCGATCGCGGTGCGCGGGGCTGTGAACGCGCCGGCGCAGGGTCGTCCATGTAGCGGACGCGGCCCCGATCGTCCATGTATTTGACCCGGTTGATGTCGCGGCCGTCGTAGGGCACCCGTTCGGCGCCCAGAATGTGGCCACCGGTGGTGCGCTGGACGCGGCGGACCGCGTCGGACAGCGAACGTTCCGGCGCTGCCCCGCGTGCGGACCGGACCATGACTTCGCCGCGTGCCGGATCCGGGGTCGGTTCCTGCGCCGACACACTGCCGATGGAGGCAGCGGCGCCCGTCGCCAGCAGGGCGAGGACGGCAAGACGGCGTTGGCGGGTCACGGAGAGCATCGGTTTGATCCTAGCGGAGCGCAGCGAAACGTTCAAAAGTTGTGAATCGGAGCCGCCGACCTGGGCCGGTGCTTTACGAATCTTTAGCGAATTCTTGGTTTTACGCAGTGAATCCGGTCTGAACTTTTCAGGTCGCCCCTCGGCGCCGTTCATCTAAGTGAACATTGGCGGCTAAAGTGGGTGCCTTGTCAAGCTGACAAGGTGACGCCCCTCACGCAGCGACGCGTTCGGCCTGGGCGCGGGTCACTGCCAGCGCCTGCTCGATCACCGCCCAATCGGCGCCTGCGCGGTGCGCGCCCTCGCTCAGCACCTGCCGGAACGCGCGGCCGCCGGGCTGGCCGTGGAACAGGCCAAGCAGGTGGCGGGTGATGTGCTTGAGCGCCAGGCCACGGCCCAGTTGCGCCTCGATGTACGGGCGCATGGCGCGCAGCAGTGCCTCGCGCGGCTGCAGCGGCGCACCGGTCTGGGCGGCCTCCAGCTGATGCAGCACGTAGGGGTCGTGGTAGGCCGCACGGCCCAGCATCACCCCGTCCAGCGCCGGCAGCTGCGCCTGCGCCGCCTCCACCGTTGCCAGGCCGCCGTTGAGCACGACCTGCAGCGCCGGCCGGTCGGCCTTGAGCCGGTGGGCCCAGTCGTAGCGCAGCGGCGGCACTTCGCGGTTTTCCTTCGGCGACAGCCCCTTCAGCCACGCGTTGCGGGCGTGCACGATGAACATCGCACTGCCGGCGTTGGCAGACTGATCGACGAAGTTGCGGAAGGTTTCGTAGTCGTTGTCTTCATCCACGCCCAGCCGGCACTTCACCGTGACCGGGATGTCCACCGCCGCCACCATGGCCCCCACGCACTCGGCCACAAGCGCCGGCTCGCGCATCAGGCAGGCGCCGAAGCGCCCGGCCTGGACCCGGTCGGACGGGCAGCCGCAGTTGAGGTTGACCTCGTCATAGCCCCAGTCCTGGGCGATGCGCGCGGCCTCGGCCAGCAGCGCCGGGTCGCTGCCGCCCAGCTGCAGGGCCAGCGGATGCTCGCTGCCGTCGAAGCCGAGCAGGCGCTCACGGTCGCCGTGGATCACCGCGTTGGCGTGCACCATCTCGGTGTACAGCCGCGCACCCGGGGCCAGCAGCCGGTGGAACACCCGGCAATGGCGGTCCGTCCAGTCCATCATCGGGGCGACGGACAGGCGCAGGGAGGCGGCGTAACGCGCGGCGGCGTCGGTAGCGGGCAGGGTCATCGGGCGGAGCGTCGGATACTGCTGGCATTGCCAGCGCAATCAATAGTTTACCTGCTTGGAATGAACGTTGCCCGAGGGCACCCCCTGGGCCGGAACCGAACCCCGCGCTCCCAAGCACCCGCGCGACCGGCGCCTCGGGGGAGAATGCACGCTCCTGCACTGCTCGATGCCCGATGACCCTGCCCCGCCCCCGCGCCTTCGACCCTACCACCGAGCAAGGCGTGCTGCGCCTGTCCATTGCCGCCTCGCTGGCGATGGCCGCGGCCGCCGTGGTGTTCGGCTTCCTGGCCAATTCCTCGCTGATCATCTTCGACGGCATCTATGGGTTGATCGACGTGGTGATGACCTGGCTGTCGCTGCTGGTGGTGCGGCTGATCAGCCTGTCGACCAACGTGGACACCCTGCAGTCGCGCTTGAACCAGCGCTTCACCATGGGCTTCTGGCACCTGGAACCAATCGTGCTGGGGGTGAGCGGCACACTGATGATCGGCGCGGCGTTGTACGCGGCGGTCAATGCGGTGGACGCGCTGATGTCCGGCGGGCGCGAGATCGCGTTGGGGCCGGCGATCCTGTTCGCGGTGCTGTCGATCATTGCCGAGATCGGGCTGGCGGTGTTCATCCGGCGCGTCAACCGCAGCATCGGCTCGGAGTTCATCGCGCTGGACGGCAAGAACTGGGTGGTGTCGGCCAGCATGTCGGCGGCCTACCTGGTCGCCTTCATCGGCGGCTGGTTGCTGGGCGGCACGCACTGGGCCTGGCTGGTGCCCTACATCGATCCGGCGATCCTGCTGGTGGTGTGCCTGTTCGTGATGGTGGCGCCGCTGGGCACGGTGCGCCAGGCGCTGTCGGACATCCTGCTGATCACCCCGGTGGACCTGCAGGCGCACGTGGATGCCGTGGCGCGCGGCATCGTGGCCCGGCACGGTTTCCTGGAGTACCGCAGCTACGTGGCCAAGGTCGGGCGTGGCGAGCAGATCGAGTTGTTCTTCGTGGTGCGCGCCGACGATCCGCCGCGTGCGCTGGTGGAGTGGGACCGGCTGCGCGATGAGATCGGCGAAGCGCTGGGCGAGGAATCCACCGACCGGTGGCTGACGATCATGTTCACCACGGATCGGGAGTGGGCGATCTAAATACCCATCGCGTGCTTGCCCCTCGCTATTTTCGCCCTCCCGGATGAAGCCACCAGATGTTTCTGATCTTCCTTCGATGCAGCTTATTGAGACAAGTCTAACGCGCGAAAATTCGTTTCGAAGATATTCGCATATGTCGTGTTTGCCCATCGATTCCGACACTTTGACATGGAACCATGGCCCTGCCGTCAAACGTTTTATGGCCACTTCGTATTCAACAAGAAGGCAGGGATCATAGCCATGAAGCATGCAAGGCTTGGAAGCAAAGCGCTTGTGCTGTCGCTGATCATCAGCAGTTTCGGAGCGCCACTGATTGCGCAGGCGTCGATCGACGAGACCACGCTAGTGGTCGTAAATAGTTCTTATAAGGCAGGGAACCCAACGGGCCAATCCATCCTCGACTGGATTTCCCGTCATTCGCCAGACTATCCGCCGATCGGAAGAAATGGCGAAGTGAGTCTAGAGCGGATGATGCAAACAAACCGGCTTGGACCAGTTGTTCCATCGCAATCCCCCAGCCTACCCGGCCCGCCCGGAAAGCTACCAGAAAGTGGCGCACCGGGCGAGATACTACGGATGGAGAACCTCCTTCCTGACGGCACCACGCAAACCTGGGAATTCCGGTGGGTCCAGCCTTCAACCGGACATGGTGGCTACTGGGCGACAGCCGCGTATTCCATAAGGGTTCCGATTGATCCGGTGAACGTCCAATAGATCATTGCGCATCTCTTGCAGTAAGGGGCGCCTGACAACATTAGGCGCTCCACAAAACCACTGCCATGCATCAAGCGCTTGGGCGGCACACCTGCTCTGTCACTACGCCGGCAAACCGTGCTTCCACTGCCGCGGCGACTGCCCGGTCTGCGCCTTGAAGGCGCGGGACAGCGCCGCTTCGCTGCCATACCCCACATCGATGGCAATGCGCTTGAGCGGCTGCCCCTTGCGCAAGGCCTGCTGCACCAGCCGCGTGCGCCAGCCCTGCAGGTAGTGGCCGGGGGTGCTGCCGATGGTGTCGCGGAAGCTGTCGGCGAATGCGCTGCGTGACATGCCGGCACGCTGCGCGAGCGATTCGAGCGTCCATTCGTCGGCCGGTGCCTCGTGCATGGCCACCAGCGCATGGCGCAGGCGCGGATGGGCCATGCCGGCGAGCAGGCCCACGCGCAGCTGGCCGCTTTCCATCAGCGCGCGCAGGATCTGGATCAGCACCACTTCAAACAGGCGGTCGAGCAGCGCCTGGCGGCCGCAGCGCTGGGCGAAGGCTTCTTCGAACAACAGCGACAGGATGGGTTGCCCGCCGTAGAGCTGGTCCAACGGCAGGCAGATGACCGGAGGCAGCGCGCTGGCCACCGGGTTGTTGCCGGCCCCCTCGAACTGCAGGTGGGCGCAGGCGAAGTCGGCGCCCCGTCCCGCATCGGTAACGAAGCGATGCGCCAGCGGGCGCGGATATAGCAGCACGCTGGGCTGGTCGATCTGCAGCACGCTGCCGTCGGCGTGCTCGACGCGCACCTGGCCCTCGCGGATGAGGTGCAGTTGGCCGCGTTCGCCATCGGCGGGCAGGTCATTGATGCCGCACAGTGGACCGGCGTGGAAGACTTCAGCGTTGACCGCGAAACGGCTCAGCAGGGACTGGAGGCGATCGACCATTTTGGACTCCTGGTCAAGTTTGACAGACGAAATGTAACCCAACGTACCCCTGGACCGGTCAAAGTACACCTGCCATCTGGCCCACCCCTTTCACGCCACAGGAAATTCCCATGTCCATCGAAAAGGTTCTGTACACCGCCACCGCCACTGCCACCGGCGGCCGCGAAGGCCACGCCACCTCGTCCGACAACGTGCTGGACGTGCAGCTGTCCACCCCGCGCGAGCTGGGCGGCGCGGGCGGCCCGGGCACCAACCCGGAACAGCTGTTCGCCGCCGGCTACTCGGCCTGCTTCCTGGGCGCGCTGAAGTTCGTGGCCGGCCAGGCCAAGGTTGCACTGCCGGCCGAGACGGCGATCACCGGCAAGGTGGGCATCGGCCAGATTCCGACTGGCTTCGGCATTGAAGTGGCGCTGGAGATCTCGGTCCCGGGCCTGCCGCGCGAGCAGGTGGAAGAGCTGGTGCAGAAGGCGCACATCGTGTGCCCGTACTCCAACGCGACCCGCGGCAACATCGACGTGACGCTGACGGTTGCCTGATGCCGCAGGTGCCGTGCCGTTGCACGGTCGGCACCGATCGCACGGGTAAAAAAATGGGCGGCTGCCTGGCTCGATAGCCTGGCAACCGCCCATCCCACCGCGGTGGCTCCCGTGGGTGTGCCCGCGGGATGCGTCTTGTGTGGCAGCAACGACCCACGGTCGTTGCCTACCCGTTCGTGTTCGGGTTCATGAGGTTGCCGGCCAGCGGCCGGCGGTGCCCATTACTTTTCGTTTGCGATCAGCTGCACGACGCTGGAGAAATCCAGTTTGCCGCGGCCGGCCTGGTGGTTCATCGAGTACAGGTTGCGGGCCAGTTCGCCAAGCGGGATCGAGGCGCCGACGCTCATCGCCGCTTCCACCGCCAGGCCCATGTCCTTGAGCATCAGGTCGCTGCCGAAGCCGCCGCTGTAGCCGCGCGAGGCGGGTGCATTTTCGAGCACGCCCGGCCACGGGTTGCATACCTCGGTAGCCCAGCTGCGCCCGGTGCTGACCGCCATCATCTGCGACAGCACTTTCGGATCCAGCCCGTGCGCGACACCGAGCGCGATCGATTCGCCGGTGACGGCCATGATCACGCCCAGCGCCATGTTGTTGCACAACTTGGCCACCTGGCCCGCACCGCTGGCGCCCACGTGGAAGATGTTCTTGCCCATCGCCTGCAGGATCGGGCGCGCGCGTTCGAGCGCGTCTTCCTCGCCGCCAACGATGAAGGTCAGCGTGCCGGCCTGAGCACCGGCAGTGCCACCGGACACCGGCGCGTCGAGCATCTGCAGGCCACGCGCCGCGGCCGCTTCGGCCACTTTGCGCGCGGTGGCCGGTGCGATGGTGCTGCAATCGATGACCAGCGCGCCGCCGGGAATGTCGCCAAGCAGGCCGTCATCGCCCAGGTACACGCCTTCGACGTGGCGGCTGGCCGGCAGCATCGAGATCACGATCTCGGCGTCGGCCAGGGTGTCCAGCGCCGAATGTGCGGCGGTGGCACCGGCGTCCACGGCGGCCTGCACGGCGGCAGGCACCAGGTCGAACACGCGCACGGCGTGGCCGGCCTTGGCCAGGTTGGCGGCCATCGGGCCACCCATGTTGCCCAACCCGATGAATGCAATACGGCTCATGCGTGGCTCCTTTCAGGGACGGGGGTGCCGAGGTCGGCCAGCGGATGCGCGGCATCCGACCACGGCGAAACGAAGAAGGTGTGGGCCCATTCGGCCGTGGCGTCCGCCAGCGTACGAGGCTGCCACTGCGGCGTGCGGTCCTTGTCGATCAGCAGCGCGCGGATGCCTTCGGCGAAATCGCCATGGGCGGCCGCGTGCAGCGCAGCGATGTATTCGATGCGGTAGACCTCGGCCAGCGTCGCGCCGGCGGCCAGGTGCTGCAGCTCGAACGCCAGCCGCGCCGAGCCGGGTGCACCGGCGGCCAGTGTGGCCTGCGCGGTCTGCAGCCAGGGGTCATCGGTCTGCAGCGCGGTGATGGCGGCCACGATGGCCGGCACGTCGTCGCCGGTGCACAGCGCGTCGATGGCCGCCGCATTGCGCAGCAGCGGGCCGGTGGCCGCGTCGCTGGCGTGCTGCTGCAGCAGCGCATCGAGCTGGTCATGGTTGCGCCTGGCGTCGTCGCTCCAGTGCACCTCGGTGAGCGCGTTGAAGACGGCCCCACGCTGCGCTTCGGCGATGTGGATGTCGGCCAGGCCGGCATAGATCGCGTCGCCCGCATTGAGCGGTGCGCCGGTCAACGCCAGGAACAGGCCACCTTTGCCCGGCACGCGCGGCAGCAGCCAGCTGCCGCCCACATCGGGGAACAGGCCGACGGTGATCTCCGGGAACGCCAGCCTGGAACGTTCGCTGACCACGCGGTGGCTGGCGCCGGACATCAGGCCGATGCCGCCGCCCATCACGATGCCATGGCCCCAGCACAGGATCGGCTTGGGATAGGTGTGGATGGCGTAGTCGACGCGGTATTCGACGTCGAAGAATTCAGCCGCGTAGGCGTTGTCGCGGATGTCGGTCTTCTGCGCGTCGCGATAGTCGACCATGCTGCGATACAGACTGTGCAGGTCGCCGCCGGCGCAGAACGCCTTCTCGCCTGCGCCCTGCAGCACCACCAGCGCGATGCCGTCATCGTTGGCCCACGCATCCAGACGCTCGCGCAGCAGGTGCGCCATCGGCAGCGAGAACCCATTGAGGGTACGCGCTGCGTTGAGCGTGGCAATGCCGATGCGCGTGCCGTTGGCGGCCGCGCGTTCTTCGAACAGCACCGGTGCCTCGTCGCTGGCGACCGGCGTGCTCATGCGTTCTTCCACTGCGGGGCGCGCTTTTCCAGGAAGGCGTTGACGCCCTCGGCCTGGTCGGCACGGTCGAACAGGTCCACGAAGGCCTCGCGCTCGGCCACCAGCGCCGAGGCGTGGGTGCCGCTGCGGGTGGCCTGCACGAGGGTCTTGCAGGCGGCAATGCTGGACGGACTCTGCTTGCCGGCCTTGTGCGCCCATTCCAGCGCCAGGGCCTTGGCTTCGCCCTTGCCGACCTTCTCCTCGGCCAGGCCGATGCGCACGGCCGTGTCGGCATCGATGCGTTCGCCCAGCAGGATCATCCGCTTGGCCCAGCCCTCGCCCACCAGGCGCGGCAGGTTCTGGGTGCCACCGGCGCACGGCAGCAGGCCAACGGTGGCCTCCGGCAGCGCCACCTGGGCGTGTTCTTCGATAATGCGCAGGTCGCAGGCCAGCGCGCACTCCAGGCCGCCGCCCATCGCATAGCCGTTGATCGCGGCGATGGACACGCCCCGGAAGCCGGACAGCGCTTCGAATGCCTCACCGAAACGGCGCGCCGCTTCCCGGGCGGCGGCCTTGTCGCCGGAGGCGAACTGCTTGAGATCCGCGCCGGCCGAGAAGAACTTCTCGCCGCCGCCGGTGATCACCAGCGCATAGATGCCGTTGTCGGCATTGAGCGCGCCCACCAGGTCGCGCAGCGCCGACAGGCTGTGCACGGTCCAGGTGTGGGCCGGCGGGTTGTCCAGCGTGACCACGGCAACATGGCCGTCGGCCTCGACCTTCAGGCCGGTGTGATCATGCGTGCGCCAGTCGATCATCGCAGTTCCTCGTCGGTATTGAGCAGGTGGCGGGCCACGATCACACGCATGATCTCGTTGGTGCCCTCCAGGATCTGGTGCACGCGCGAATCGCGCAGCAACCGTTCAATGGGGTATTCACGGATGTAGCCATAGCCGCCGTGGATCTGCAGCGCGTCGTTGCAGATGGCGAAGCCGGCGTCGGTGGCGAAACGCTTGGCCATCGCGCACCACACCGTGGCATCGCTGGCACCGGCATCCAGCTTGCGCGCGGCGCCGTGCACCATCTGCCGGGCGGCGACCAGCTGGGTGGCCATGTCGGCCAGCTTGAACTGCAGCGCCTGGAATTCGGACAGCGCCTTGCCGAACTGGCGGCGCTCGCCCATGTAGCGGCGCGCGGCGTCCAGCGCGCCCTGGGCGGCGCCCAGCGAGCACGCGGCGATGTTGATGCGACCGCCGTCCAGACCCTTCATGGCCAGCTTGAAGCCGCTGCCTTCCTCGCCCAGCAGGTGGCTCACCGGCACGCGCACGTTTTCAAAGGTGATGCCGCGGGTGGGCTGGCTGTTCCAGCCCATCTTCTCTTCCTTGCGGCCATAGCTGATGCCAGGCAGGTCCGCCGGCACCGCGATCGCGCTGATGCCGCCTGCACCGGCGCCGCCGGTGCGCGCCATCACCACCAGCAGTTCGGTGGCACCGGCGCCGGAGATGAAGGCCTTGGCGCCATTGAGCACATAGTGGTCGCCGTCGCGCACCGCGCTGGTCTTCAGCGAGGCCGCGTCCGAACCGGCGCCCGGTTCGGTCAGGCAGTACGAGGCCAGCCTGGTGCCGGCCGCCAGGTCTGCGCCCCATGCGGCACGCAGGCTCTCCTGGCCCCACTTGGCCACCATCCACGAGGCCATGTTGTGGATGCTGACATAGGCCGCCGTGGACGGATCCACGTTGGCGAGCTCCTCGATGACGACGGCGGCGTCCAGACGGCTCAGGCCGCTGCCACCGACCTCGGGGTCCATGTACAGGCCACAGAACCCGAGTTCCCCTGCCTTGGCGATCGCCTCGCGCGGAAAGATGCCCTCCGCATCCCATCGCGCGGCGTGCGGCGCCAGTTCGGCCTGGGCGAAGTCACGCGCAGCCTCTCTATAGGCCTGCTGCGCTTCGTCGAGTTCCGTCGTCATCGAGTGGCTCATGGTCGAACTCCGTTGGTGCTTACTTCAGGCTGATGGTGGTGTTGACGCCATGACCCAGGGTCTCGTCGTCGAACCAACGCGAGGTGATGGTCTTGGTCTGGGTGTAGAACATCACCACCTGCTTGCCGTACGGGCCCAGGTCGCCGAGCTTGGAGGCGCGCGAACCGGTGAAGGAGAACAGCGGCACCGGCACCGGGATCGGCACGTTGATGCCCACCTGGCCAACGTCGATGTCTTCCTGGAACTTGCGGGCCGCCGCGCCGGACTGGGTGAACAGGGCGGTGCCGTTGCCGTTGGGGTTGGCGTTGATGAGTGCGATGGCGTCTTCCAGCGTGTCCGCTTCCAGGATCACCAGCACCGGCCCGAAGATTTCCTCGTCGTAGATGCGCATGCCCGGGGTGACGCCGTCGAAGATGGTCGGGCCCACGAAGTTGCCCTTCTCGAAGCCGTCCACCTGCGGGTTGCGACCATCCAGCACCAGCTTGGCGCCCTGCTCCACGCCCGAGGCGATCAGCGCTTCGACACGCTCGCGTGCGGCGCAGGAGATCACCGGGCCGACATCGGTGCCGGCAACGCTGCCACCGCTCACCTTGAGGGTCTTGGCCTTGGCCACCAGGTCCGGCACCCACTCACGCGCTTCGCCCACCAGCACCAGCGTGGAAGCGGCCATGCAGCGCTGGCCGGCCGCGCCGAAGGCGGCACCGACCATTGCGTTGAGGCTCTGCTCCTTGTTCGCATCCGGCAGCACCACGGCGTGGTTCTTGGCGCCCATCATGCACTGCACGCGCTTGCCGGCCAGCGAGGCGCGGTTGTACACGTGGGTGCCGACACGGGTGGAGCCGACGAAGGACACGGCCTTGATATCGGGGTGGTCGCAGATCGCGTTGACCACGTCTTCGCCGCCGTGCACGACATTCAGCACGCCCTTGGGAATGCCGGCTTCCAGCGCCAGTTCGACCAGGCGCATGGTGACCATCGGGTCCTGCTCGGACGGCTTGAGGATGAAGGTGTTGCCGGTGGCGATGGCCATCGGGAACATCCACAGCGGAATCATCGCCGGGAAGTTGAACGGGGTGATGCCCGCGCACACGCCCAGCGGCTGCAGCAGGGTGTAGGTGTCCACGCCGTTGGCCACGTTGTTGGCCAGCTCGCCCAGCTGCAGGTTGCCGATGGCGGCCGCGTGCTCGACCACTTCCAGGCCGCGGAACACATCGCCTTCGGCGTCGGGCACGGTCTTGCCCTGCTCGGCCGACAGGATGTGGGCCAGCTCGCTCATGTGCTCGCGGATCAGCTGCTGGTACTTCAGGAAGATGCGGGCGCGGGTGCCGATCGGGGTCTTGCGCCAGGTCGTGAAGGCTTCCTTGGCCGAGGCGACGGCGGCGTCCACTTCGCTCATGGTGGCGAACGGCACCTGGGCCAGGACGTCCTGGGTGGCCGGATTGACCACGTTCTGCCAGTGCGAGCTGGCCGATTCGATGAACTGGCCATCGATCAACATGCGGATACGGGGCGCTGCAACAGTCATGGACAATCCCGGGGGGTCGAAAGTTGTTGGCATTATTCACAGGGCCTCACTCGATTTCCGGGCTGTATACGCTTAATCTGGCCAATGCCCGCTACGATTCTTGTGAATTCTGTGAATAGCCAGCCCATCCATCGCCAGATCGGCCTGCGCCTGCTGAAGCTGCGCGAGCAGCGCGGCTACAGCCAGGTGGAGCTGGCCCGGGCGCTGGGGCTGTCGGCCAGCTACCTGAACCAGATCGAGCGCAACAAGCGCCCGCTGACGCCGGCGGTGCAGCAGAAGCTGCGCGAGGTGTTGGGCGACGTTTCCGGGCTGTTCGACGTGGATGAGCCCGGCGCGTTGCAGGAAGCGTTGAGCGAAACCCTGCGCGACCTGGGCTTGGACGATGTGAGCAGCACCGAGCTGCGCGCCATGGCCGGCAACCTGCCGCAGGTGAGCCAGGCCCTGCTGGACCTGCACCGCCGCCACCTGGCGCTGCGCGAACATGCCGCCGCGCTGGAGTTCCAGCTGGGCGACGTGCATGCCGGGCAGGCGCTGCCCGCCGGCGACCAGGTGCGCGATTTTTTCAACCGCATGCACAACCACATTCCCGAGCTGGACGATCTGGCCGAGCAGCTGTTCGGCGAGTGGGGACTGGTGGCCGGGCACGTGGCGCCCCGGCTGCGCCAGCTGCTGGCCGACCGCCACGGGGTGCTGGTGGAAGTGGCGCCGCTGCAGGCCGGGCGCGAGAAGCGGGTCTACGACGGCGGCAGCCGCACGCTGTGGCTGCCCGATTACCTGGAGCCGGGCCAGCAGGCGTTCCAGATGGCGGCCGAGCTGGCACTGCTGGGCTATGCGGCGCAGATCGACGCGGTGATCGCACGTGCCGGTTTCCGCGAGCCGGAGCAGGTCGCGCAGGCGCGGATCGGCATGTCCAACTATTTTGCCGGTGCGCTGGTGATGCCGTATGCGCAGTTCCTGCGGGCGGCCGAGCACAGCAGTTATGACATCGATGCGCTGGCGCACCGCTTCGGGGTGGGCTTCGAAGCGGTGTGTCATCGGCTGAGTACGCTGGCGCGGCGCAGTGCGCCGGGCCTGCCGTTCTTCTTCATCCGCGTGGACCGGGCCGGCAATGTGTCCAAGCGGCACTCGGCCACCGACTTCCACTTCTCGCAGGTGGGCGGGTCGTGCCCGCTGTGGATCGTGTACGAGGCGTTCAACCAGCCCGGACGCGTGCTGACCCAGACCGCGCGCATGCCCGACGGACGCCGCCATTTCTGGCTGGCGCGGCAGGTGAGCAGCGGCCCGATCGGGCATGGTCAACCGCGCAAGACCTTCGCGGTGGCGCTGGGCTGCGACCTGCAGCATGCCGAACGGCTGATCTACACGCGCGGGCTGGACATCCAGAGCCCGGGCAACTCGGTCTCCATCGGTCCGGGCTGCCGCGTATGCCCGCGCGAAGACTGCATGCAACGCGCGTTCGCGCAGCTGCCCGGCCGCGCGTAGCGTCGACCGTTGGTCGACTTGCCTCCGAGGCTCGGAATGTTGGCTCCGATGTGGAAAGCAGCCGACCAACGGTCGGCTCTACCGGGCGGGTTTCCGCGCTAATCCCAGAACACCGAGAACACCTGGAATCCCTCGGTCGGTACCGGCGCCGCAGCATGCTGGCCATACGGCCAGCCTGCGCTGGCACCGTCCGATTCCAGGCCGTCCAGCCAGGACAGCACGGTAGGCTCGTCGGCGGAGGTGAGGATGTGGATGTTCTCTGCTGCCGGCCACTCGGTGTCGTCTTCCAACGCCATGCCCCAGTCCTGGTGCAGGCCGACGTACACGCCCTGTACGTCCGGGCGTGCGGCGATGGCCTGGAAACGTGCGTACAGCTCGCGGATTGGCGGACGCCCGAACTCCCATTGGTTCGGCGCAATCGACTCTTCCTGGTCGTTGCCGGTGAAATACGCATCCAGCGGGACCACCGGCAGGTGGTCGGGGTCGAGCGCGTCGAGCTGTTCGAGTGTCTGCAGCAGTGCCGTGCGTGGGGTCATGCGGTTCCATCCTGGTAAGTGCGGTGCGCCGGAAAGCATAAACCGGTCGTGCCGGCCGCTGGCCGGTTCCTCGCGATGCCTGCAGGTGGCGAGCAGCCGACCAACGGTCGGCTCTACCGGAATGGAAGGGTTCATGAGCAGCCGTCCAACGGTCGGGTTTACCGGGCATGTACGCGGCTCAGTAAATCGGCGTGACCTTCATCTGCGGCAACGGGCGCGGGGCGCCGTCGGTGAGGTCGGGGCCGAGGTCTTCCCAGGCCTGGCCCTGTTCCACCATCAGCCGCCACAACTGCCGGGAGGCGCGCCGCTTGTCTTCCGAGCCCAGCCGGTACGACGGCGGCGGCGGGTCGCCGGTGGCCACGCTCTGGTACGCGTCACGCCAGGCGGCCACGCGCTGCGCCGGATCGTCGGTGCGCGCGATCTCCAGCGTGTAGCGCTGGTAGGCCGACGCCAGGTTGCGCCAGCGGATCCAGTAGTGGTTCTGGAAGGAGAACCCGCAGAAGCGCTCGCCGGCCACGCTGCCCTTGGCGGCGATGCGGCTCAGCACGTCCTGCGGCATGTCCAGGTTCATGCCGCCTTCGTCGCCCTGCAGCGACACGTGCACGATACGGTCGCGATAGCCCGGCGCACGCGCCTGCAGCACATCGCGCCAGTTCTGCATGGTCGATACGATCGAGAACAGAAAGCCGGACATCTCCGCCGCCGCCAGCGGCCGTGCAATGGCGTGGTAGCTGCGCTGCCAGCCCTGGCGGTTCTCGGTGGGCAGGAACACCGCCTGTTCAAGCTGCGCTCGCGCGCCATGCCTGCCGGCCTCCAGCACGCTCACCGCATCGGCATGGCGCGGATACACCAGATTGATGCCGAAGGTGGGCCAGCGCGGCAACGCGGCGTCGAACAGGTGGATGGGGAAGTTGCTGCTGATGCCGCCATCGGAGAACCAGCACACGCGGAAGGCGGTGATCACCGGGCCACAACTCTGGCCGCCACTGGTCAGGCCTTCCATGCTGTCGACGACGTGGCGGGTGTCGTCCGGCGCGGACGCCTCCGGCTGCGGTTCACAGCGACGCTCGCGCCGGGCCGGCTCGTGCAGCGGCACCGCGCTGATCAACAGCGGGAAACTCAGGCTCATGCGCGTGGCCACCAGCACCGGCAACTGCTCGCCGTCGACCAGGCTGTAGTACGCGCGGCCATCGACCTGCTCGGGCGCCCCGGCCTGGGCCACCAGCCACTCCACCACGCTGGCCGGGAACAACTGCGCGAACTCTTCGCGCAGGAACCAGAAATGCGCCCCGCTGAACGGCAACGTGCGCGGCTCGGTATGCGACACGCAGGTGGTGATCATCTGCAGGCTGATGGCCTGCGCGTCGGCCGGCTCGCCGGCGTACCGGGGGGCCTGGTGCAGGTCGCCGAAAGTAAGCGGCTGGCCCGGCGGTTTGCCCGACAGCGCCTGCAGGCGGTCATGCAGCCAGTCGGTCAGGGCCGGGGTGGCGGCATCGGCCTGGGTGCTGCCATTGCACAGCCCGAGCAGGTTGCGCCGCGCCACCCGCGCCACCCGCAGCGCCGACGCCAGCACGCCCGCGCCGTAGGCACACAGCAGTGACGGCAGCAGCGTCGCCCAGACCCCGGCCACGCCGCCGGCCAGCCAGCCGATGCCGAGCAGGCCGATCAACGCGGCCAGCAACTCGAGCGGCGCGATGGCGAATACGGCGGCCAGCAGACAGGCGATCTTGCGCGGCAGGCTGGATTTGCCGGTGAGCATGACCAGCAGGCGGTAGGCAGTGCGCGCGCCATGTGCGGGCTGGAACAGGCCGTAGATGAAGCCGCGCGTGGACAGCTGCGCCGACACCGCCGACAGGCCGGGAAAACCCACCTGTGCCCCCACCGCCTCACCGGCGTGGCGGCGGCGATCTCCCAAAGCCGCCGCAGCGGCCACCGCAGCGGCAATCGCTCCGGCCGAGGTGCCGCCGATGTTCTTGAAGCGGTACTCGCGTGCCAGCGACAGCACCGCGTTGGGATACACGATGCCGCTGGTGATGCCGCCCTTCATGACCAGATCGCAGTACTTGTCCGCCACGTCGCACCCTTCTGTCCGCCCGTTCCGCGCCCTGCCCGCGCATGCCCCGTCCGTGGGCCATCGGCGCCTCCGTGCTGCTGCAGTGTGGCGCCCGCGTGCGTCCCCGCAATGACGGGGCACCCATGGCGGGGCCAGGCGGACAGTATCGCCGACCGGCTTCTCAGGGCCTGAGAACCCCGGCGCAGTTATGGCTGGCGGGTGCCGGCAGGCGACTGCGGCACGCGACGCACCTGCGACAGGTCGTAGCCCAGCGCGGCCAGCCGGGTCATCGCGGCCTTGTAGTCCACCTCGGGAATGGTCGGGGTACGCGCCATCAGCCACATGTAGTCGCGCTTGCTGCGCCCGACGATGGTCTGCTGGTACTCCGCATCCAGGTACACGATCACGTACTCGGCCTGGATCGGCCAGATGAACTGCATGCCCCACTCGGCACCGTTGGTGCCGGGCTTCACCGTGCCGATCGGGTGCATGGTCTTCACCGGCGCATCGAAGCTGCCCTTGCGGTAACGGAAGGTGGTCTGGATGCGCCCGTCCGGGCGCAGCGCATAGGACTCCACCGCATCGAACGCCTCGCGCTCGGGGCGGCTGGGAATATGCGCGATCACATACCAGTCGCCCATGAAGCGCGGCACATCCACGTGTGCCACGGGCGGAATGGGACGGGTGTTGCCGCTGCAGCCGAGCATCATGCTGGCCAGCAACAGCGGAACGAGAGCGCGGTAGGACATGGCGGATTCCTCATGGCAGACGGGGTCACGGGCGGTCGAACAGGTAGTGGGCCACCTGCCATTGCTGGCCGTCCTGGTAGCCGAACAGCTCGGCGCAGGCCATCCAGAACATGCGCCAACGTTGCGCCCACAACGCCGCCGAGGGCGCGCCGTAGCACTGGCGCATGATCTCCAGCACCGCGTCGCGGTGCTGGTCCTGGTTGGCCAGCCAATGGTTGGCGGTGCGTTGGTAATGGGTGCCGTCGAGCAGCCAGCGCTGCTGCAGCTGCAGGTGCTGCTGGAAGCACAGCAGCGTGTCGGCGGCGGGCATCAGGCCACCGGTGAAGAAGTGCCGGCCCATCCAGTTGTCGTCCCCCTCGGTCTCGAACGGGTACATCAGCGTGCGGTGCACGAAGATGTGCACGAACAGCTTGCCCTGGGGGCGCAGCCAGCCGTGGATGCGCTGCAGCAGCTGCTGGTAGTTGCGCATGTGCTCGAACATCTCGATGGACACGCAACGGTCGAACGCAGCCGATTCCAGCATCAGGTGGTTGGCATCGCGGGTCAGCACGGTAACGTTGTCCAGCCCGCGCAGGCGGCACTGCGCCTGGATGTGTTCGCGCTGGCTGTTGGAGTTGGACACCGCGGTGATGCGTGCATTGGGGTAATGCTCGGCCATCCACAGGGTCAGCGATCCCCAGCCGCAGCCCAGTTCCAGGATGTCCTGGCCATCAGCCAGCTGGGCGCGCTGGCCATACAGGGCCAGCATGGCCTCTTCGGCCTGGTCCAGTGTTTCGGTGCCGGTGGGGTAGTAGCAGCTGCTGTATTTCAGGCGCTTGCCCAGGCACAGTTCGAAGAAGCCGGCCGGCACTTCGTAGTGCTGGCGGTTGGCCGCATCCACGTGCAGCGCCACGGCGCTGTGCGAGAGCTCGGCGATGCGCGCGGCGAAGCGCTGCGACTGCGCCTGCTGGCCTCCGGCCAGTTCCTCGCGCAAGCGCTGTTCGCATTGACGACGGATGCCCAGCCGCAGCAACGCGTCGGGCAGCAGGCCGCGCTCGGCCAGGCCGGTCAGGCCCGGCGCGTGGTCGGGCATGGGCAGGTAGTCACTGGCGACATTCACGGGGACGGCTCCTTGCGGGTATTCGGTGAGCGGGAGGGAAACCACGGAAACAACATCGACGTGGTGCGCTGGTAGTCGCGGTAATCCTCGCCACGGCTGCGCAGCGCCTGGGCTTCAGTGAAGGGAATGCCGCTGACCCAGCGCAGGAACACGTACATCACCACCGGCCCGGACCAGGCCAGCCACCACAGCGGCGAATGCACGGCCAGCAGCACGTAGGTGAACCAGTGCAGCCATTCGAAGAAGTAGTTGGGATGCCGCGAGTAGCGCCAGAGCCCGTCACGGCAGGTCTTGCCCTTGTTGCCCGGGTCGGCGCGGAAGCGCGCCAGCTGGCGGTCAGCCAGCGCTTCGCCGCCCACGCTGAGCAGCCAGACCGCGATGGCGGCCAGGATCCAGCGCAGGTCATCGGGTTGGGGGTTGTGCGCTACCCCCACGAACGGCAGCGCGAACAGCACGATCAGCCCCGCCTGGAACTGGAAGAAGCCGAAGATCTTGCCCTGGTGCCCGTTCCAGTGGGCGCGCAGGTGCTGGTAGCGGCCGTCTTCGGGTTCGCTGCGCACGCGGTGCCACAGATGCAGCGCCAACCGCGATCCCCACACGCCGCCCAGCACCGCCAGCGCGATACGCGGTGCCGGTGCGCCGCTGCCCAGCACGGCCAGCAGCAGGGCCGACGCGCCCACGCCCTTGGCCCACAGCACATCGACCACGCCGATGTTCTGGTGGCGGCGCTGCCACCACCAGCCCCAGCACATGATCAGCGCGGCATACAGCCATACCCACCACAGCAGCTTCATGCGTGTTCTCCCGCCGTATCAGAAAGGGGATGAGACGTGCGCTGCCAGTGGCGCGCGCACGCGGCCAGCACTGGCAGCGCCACTGACCAGCCAAGGCCCAGCAGCAGCACGCCCTGCCAGCGCGGCGCAGCGAAACTCACCGCCGACCAGCCACGCGCCGCCGACAGATAGGCCAGCGGTGCGAGCAGCAGCCCGACCAGGGCGGCGATGCGCAGGTGCTTCTGCAGCACCGCAAACGAGACCGGCAGGGTCATGGCGAACGCCGCCCACAAGGCCAGGATCCACACCGGGGCCACCCACGCCGGTCCATTGCCGGCCGCGTAGTGCACCCAGCCCGAGCCACCGGCCATGCCGTCCACCAGCAGTCCGCACAGCAGCGCCACGCCCAGCAGGCGCAGCTCCACGCCGGGCTGCGGCGACAGCGCCAGCTGGCTGCCCACATACACACCCGCGGCCAGCAGCGCGGGCCAGCGCAGGCCGTGCCCGGCGCCGACCACCGCGCACAGCCACACCAACTGGTTGCCGATCACGTTGGCCCAGAAGCGCATCTCAGCCGCCTTCGCCAGGCGCGGCAGGCCGGTAGCCGGGGCGCGCCATCAGCAGGTGCGACACGCCGATGGAGCGTTCCAGGAAGCCACCTTCGCAGTAGGCCAGGTAGAACTCCCACAGGCGGATGAAGCGTTCGTCGAAGCCCTGCGCACGCACCGCCGGCAGCTGCGCAAGGAAGCGCTGCCGCCAGGCGCGCAGGGTGAGCGCATAGGACGTGCCGAAATCGTGCTGGCCGATCAGCTGCAGGTCGCTGCTGCGGGTCTTGGCCGCCATGATCGCGTTGATCGAGGGAATGAAGCTGCCGGGAAACACGAAGCGCTTGATGTAATCCACGCTGCGCCGCGCCTGTTCGTAGCGCTGGTCTTCGATGGTGATGGCCTGCAGCAGCGCCAGGCCGTCGGGTTTGAGCAGGCGGGTGAGTGTGTCGAAATAGGTGTCCAGGTACTGCGCACCGATGGCCTCGATCATCTCGATGGAGACCAGCTTGTCGTACTGGCCGTCCAGGTCGCGGTAGTCCTTGAGCAGCAGCGTGACCTTGTCCTGCAGGCCGGCTGCTTCCACGCGCGCCTTGGCCAGCGTGTACTGCTCCACCGAGATGGTGGTGGTGGTGACGTGGCAGCCGATCTCGCCGGCCGCGTACAACGCAAATCCCCCCCAGCCGGTGCCGATCTCCACCACGTGGTCGCCCGGTTGCAGCTGCAGCTGTGCGCAGATGCGTGCCAGCTTGCGTCGCGAGGCGTCTTCCAGTGAATCGGCCGGGCTGGCGTACAACGCCGAGGAGTACATCAGGTCCGGCGACAGGAACAGCGAGAAGAACGGATTGCCCAGGTCGTAATGCGCGGCGATGTTGCGACGGCTGCCTTCGCGAGTGTTGCGGCGCAGCCGGTTCCAGCCCTTCAGCAGCCAGCCGCCGATGCGCGCCACGCCGCGCTCCATGCCGTCGAGCAGGTCGCGGTTGCGTACCAGCAGCTGCACCAGCGCCACCAGGTCGCTGCAGCGCCAGTCGCCGCGGATGTACGACTCGCCCGCGCCCACGCTGCCCTGCGCGGCCACCGCACGGTAGAACGCAGGGTCATCCACCCACACGGTGACGCGCAGGCGGGCCGCCGGATCGCCCAGCAGTACATCGCCGGCGGCATCGCGCAGCTGCAGGCAGCCGCCGCTCAGGGGGGCGAGCTGGGCCAGCAGGCGCTCGCGCAGGAAGCGCTCCAGCGCCGTGGGCATCGGCAGCGCAACCGGGCGGGTCATGTCGTTCATGGGCGTTTTCCTGCAAGCGAAGGGTGGTCGTGGACGGGGGTGCGCTTGAGCCACAGGCGCAGGGCCTGCCAGTGGATGGCGGCCACCACCTGCACGGTCATCAGCGGAAAGCGCAGCAGCACGCCGGCCAGGCTGCGCGCGGTGATCGGGTGGCGGTGCAGCACCAGGTCGGCGTCGAACTGGCGCACGCCGGCGCGCCACACCTGCATGTGCACGTGCAGGTCGTCACCGGGCGCGGTGAAGCGCCAGCGGTAATGGCAGTCCATGGCCATGAAAGGCGACACATGGAACTGCTTGTCGAATTCCCAGGCCAGCGCGCGGCCGCTGGCGTCGGCGGTGGTCACCGGCAGCACGTAGGCGTGCCGCTCTTTCCACGGGGTATTGGTGATCTCGGCCACGATGCAGTCCAGCGTGTGGCCGTCTTCTGCGTAGCAGTAGTAGAAGCTGACCGGGTTGAACACGTGGCCGGCGTAGCGCAGGTGGGTGAGCAGGCGGATCGGGCCGTGCGGGGCGCGGCCCAGCGCGGCGGTGATGCGCGCGCGTACCGCATCAGCCAGCGGCTGCTGCGGATCGCCGAGGTAGTCGCTGCGGCGGAATTCGGCCAGGTTGCGGCGGCCCACCGACCACAGCCAGCGCCGCGCGAACAGCGTGTCGATCTCGTCCAGGTCCAGCAGCAGCTGCGCCACCGGGTAGCCGAACGCATGCGGGTGCGGGGCGTGGCGGCGATGGCGCATGCGGCCACGGTAGAGGGCGCTGGCGCTCATGCCGGTTGTGCCTGGGCCAGCGGCCAGTACGATTCGGCGTCCAGCGCCTGCAACGCGTCGACCACGCGCCGTGCACTGCGGATGCCGTCTTCGTGGAAGCCCCAGCCCCAGTACGCGCCGGCAAACCAGGTGCGGCGCTGGCCCTGGATCTCGGCCCAGCGCTGCTGCGCCGCCACCATCGCGTGGTCATGCACCGGGTGCGCGTAGTGCAGCGTGCGCAGCACCTTGGCCGGATCGATGGCCGCGGTGCGGTTCAAGGTGACCACCAGCGGCGTGGGCGTATCGATGCCCTGCAGCTGGTTCATCAGGTAGCTGACCGTGCACGGCGCCAGCGGGCTGGCCGGTACGTGTGCGTTCCAGGCGGCCCAGGCCTTGCGGTTGCGTGGCAGCAGGCGCGCGTCGGTATGCAGCACCACCTCGTTGGGCTGGTATCGGATCGCGCCGAGCACGCTGCGCTCGCTCCGGTCGGCATCGGACAGCAGTGCCAGGGCCTGGTCGCTGTGGCAGGCCAGCACCAGCTGGTCGAAGCCTTCCAGCCCGGCTGCGCTGTGCACGCGCACCCCATGCTCGTGGCGCTCCACGCCGAATACACGGCAATCCAGCCGTTCGCGAACGTGCCAACGCCGCCGCATCGCGTCGATGTAACGCGCCGAGCCGCCCTGCACCACCCGCCACGGTGCGCGACCACTCACCTGCAGCATCTGGTGGTTGGCCATGAACTGCACCAGGTAGCGCGCCGGGAAGGCCTCCAGGCTGGCGGTGGGCGAGGACCACAGCGCCGATGCCATGGGCAGCAGGTGCTCGTCGATGAAGGTGCGCCCATAGTGGCCGGCGCGCAGGTAGTCCCCCAGTGAAGGCCCCGCATCGTCGCCGTGCAGCAGTGCCGGCGCCTCGCGGTAGAACCGGCGCAGGTCGCCAAGCATGCCCCAGAAGCGCGGCGAGACCAGGTTGCGACGCTGGCAGAACAACCCATCCAGCGAGGTGGCGTTGTACTCCAGCCCGCTGCGCTCGCTGTGCACCGAGAAGCTCATGGTGGTGGGCTGGGAGGCCACGTTGAGTTCGTCGAACAGCGCGGTGAGCAGCGGGTAGTGCAGCGGGTTGAACACGATGAAGCCGGTGTCCACCGCGTGGCTGGCGCCGTCCACCTGCACCTGGTGGGTGTGGGTGTGGCCGCCCAGGTAGTCGTTGGCCTCGAACAGCGTCACCTCGTGCTGCTGACCCAGCCACCAGGCGCTGGCCAGGCCGGCGATGCCCGATCCGATCACGGCGATACGCATGTCAGTGCTCCGCCTTGGCCAGCACCCAGGCCGGCACCGGTTTGAGGTCGCGCACCAGGCCCAGCGCCGCCATCAGCCGCAGGCCATACCAGGTCACATCGATCTCCCACCAGTAGAAGCCCTGGCGCGCGGTGCCCGGGAAGAAGTGGTGGTTGTTGTGCCAGCCCTCGCCGAAGGTGAGCAGCGCCAGCCACAGGTTGTTGCGGCTGTCGTCACCGGTGGCGAACCGCTGGCGGCCGAAACGGTGCGCCAGCGAGTTGATGGTGACCGTGGCGTGGAACAGCACCACGGTGGAGATGAAGAAGCCCCACACCAGCATCTGCCCGCCGGTGGTGCCCCAGGACGGCGCGAGGTGTTCGAGCAGCGCGCCCAGGCCGAACAGGGTGGCGGCCAGTGCGATCGGCACCAGCGTGTCGAAGCGGTCCAGCCAGCGCAGTTCCGGGTACTTGGCCAGGTCGGGGATGCGGTCCCACCGGGTGCGGAAGCCGTCGGTGGTGAGGAACCAGCCCATGTGGCTCCACCAGAAGCCATGCACGCCGGGCGAGTGCGGATCGGCCGCGGTGTCGGTATGGCGGTGGTGGGTGCGGTGGTGGGCGGCCCACCACAGCGGGCCGCGCTGCACGCTGGACGCGCCGATCACCGCGAACACGAACTGCACCGCGCGCGAGGTGCGGAAGGTGCGGTGCGAGAAGTAGCGGTGGTAGAAGGCGGTGATGGCGAACATCCGCACGGCGTACAACGCCACCGCAACGCCGACCGCCACCCACGACACCCCCACCCAGATCACCGCCAGGCAGGCCAGGTGCATCGCCGCGAACGGGATCGCGCGCAGCCAGTCCACGCGCTGCGCCGCGTCGTCGGCCACCGCCGTCCCGGCGCTGGTATCGAACCAGCGCCACACGGTGGCCATCAGGCCACGGCGGGCCGTGCGGGGTGCTGCAGTGGCGGGTCCGGCCGACATATCGCGAATCTCCTGGCGTGCTTGTCAGGAGATACGGGAGCCAGGGCCATCCGGATGCACGGATCCGGAAAAAAAGTGCGCGTTACAGGGTGGCGATGTCGCCCTTGGCGATGATCGGACCGGTCGGGATGCCCTGCGGCGCGCCGCTGGACGGTTCCAGCGTGATGGCCAGCACCGAGCCGTTCACCAGCGCATCACGCAGCGCGTCCGGCACGGTCACGGTATGGGCGCGATTGATGGACACCAGGCCCAGCGAACGCGGCGTGCCGCCGGCCGGGATCAGCCACAGCTCCGGGGCGCGCCCGGCCGCATCGGCGGCGGCCGGCACCGGCACCATCAGCACCTTGCCCTGGGCCTTGTCCACCGAGGCCAACCAGCCTGGCGTGCCGTCGTCGTGCAACAGCGGGGTGACCGGCTTGGTCGCCTGCTCGGGTTCGGACGGGGTGGGCGGCGGTGTCGGGGTGACCGCCACCGGGGGGGCACCCGGGGCCACCGGCTCCAGCTGGCCGCGGCTGAACACCGCCACCAGTGCCACCACGGCGGCCAAGGCGGTCATGCCCTGCCAGAACCCGGTGCGCTGCCACGCGCGCGGCGCACTGGCACCGACCGACGGCCAGCCCAGCGCGGTACGGATGCGCGGCCACACGTGCGCGGGCACCGCTTCACTGCCCAGCGCGTCGAGCATGGGCGCCAAACGGTTTTCCCACTGGCTCACCAGCCGGGCAAAGCCGGGGTCGGTGGCGATGCGCTGCTCGGCCTCGCTGCGTTGGGCGGCATCGAGCACGCCCAGCACGTATTCCCCGGCCAGGATGTCGGCGCTGGGCGGTTGCCCGTCGTCATGCAGGTCATGGAGGTCGCGGATGTTCATCGTTCCAGGCACACCCGCAGTTGGCCCAGGCCGCGGCGGATCCAGCTTTTCACCGAGCCCAGGGGCGAGCCGATCCGGCGCGCCAGTTCCTCATAGCTGGCCCCGTCCAGGAACGCCAGCCGGATCAGCGAACGGCGGCGGGGTTCCAAGGTGTCCAGGCAGTCGTCCAGCCGCTGCCGGTCGGAGGCCTGTTCGGCCACCTGGCCCGGTTGTGGGGCGAAATCGGGGATTTCATCGGCCACCGACAGGTCGTCCAGCGGACGCGGCGGTGCGGCGCGCAGGCGGTCGATCGCGCGGTTGCGCGCCATCATCGACAGCCAGGTCATGGCCGCCGCCTTGGCGCGGTCGAACTGCGCCGCCTTGTGCCAGACACTGGTGAAGACATCCTGCAACACCTCTTCGGCGTCGCTGCGGTCGCGCAGCACATGCAGGCAGATCGCGAACAGGCGCCCGGAGGCCAGCTGGTATACCGACTCGAACGCCTGGCGATCGCCGCTGGCAACCCGGACCAGCAGGTCGTCGAGGCGCCGTGCGGCACCCGTATCGGCAAGCTCCAGCTCAGGCATCGCAGGCTCAACGTCGGCAGGGAGACAGCCCGCATCGTCGTCGCTGCGCGCGCAGGGCGCAAGGGGGTCCTCATCCGGCGCATGTGGCCACCAGCGGCTGCTGCCGTGCCGCGGCCAGCTCGGCAGCGGTCGCCGCGACCGGTGCTGCGGGGAATTCGACGCGTACCTGCGGGTAGCGCCCGTGCGCATCGCGCACGTTGCCGGTGCCGCTGAACTGCAGCAGGCGCGGGCTGTTGCGCGCATACACCAGGGTCACCGCCGGCACCGCGAAGCCGAACCAGGCATCCAGCCGCATCTGCAGCTGCTCGGCCGGCTGGCCCTGCCAGGTGACCGCTGCGCTGCGCTGCAGCTTCAACGGCACCAGCCGCTGACGGCTGGGCAGCAGGAACTGGAACGCCACCGGGCGGCCGGCCTGCAGGGTGTCCCAGTGGCCCAGCACGGCGGCATCGAAGCCGGCATCGACCACCGCATCGGGCGGGATAGCGATGGCGCGGCTGACCCGGTCGGCGCGCGCGTCTTCACGCACGTACACGGTCCGCCCCGTGGCGCTGCTCTGCAGGCCTTCCTGGTAGCCGTTGCGGGCATCTTCGAAAGCGAAGTCAGGGGTCTGCGGGCTGCCCTGCGGGGTCATCCACTTGCGCGCGAAGGCGCGACCGTCGGCGCAGCGGTACAGCACCAGCCGCGATCGGGCCGCCGCCGGCCCCTGCAGCCAGTGGGTCTCGCGGTACAGCAGGCGGCCATCGGCCGGCGCGTAGGCCCGCCCTTCCTGGCGCAGCAGCTGCTGGGCTGCGGCCGGCAGCACCGGGCACAGCAGCAGCACCAAGGACGGTAAGAGGGATCGGCGCATGCCCGGCTCCACATGGGGGTCACCAGCAGATACGCAGCCAGCGCCGCGGCGGATGCACTGCGGACGGCGGGTAAACTGGGCGGCTTGTCACCGCTGCCGCTGAAGAACCCGATGCCGACGCCCACCCTGCGTTCCCCGCCCGCCGGCGCAGCCGCATGACCAGCGCCCTGGAAATTGCCGCCAACCTCACCGTGGCCGCCTCGATCCTGCTGGCCGGGCGCAACAGCGTGCATACCTGGTGGACCGGCATCATCGGCTGCACCTTGTTCGGCCTGGTGTTCTACGAGGCCCGGCTCTATGCCGATGTGGTGCTGCAGGGCGTGTTCGTGCTCACCAGCGTGATCGGCTGGTGGCAGTGGCTGCGCGGCGACCACGGGCATGCACTGCCGATCAGCCGGGTACAGCTGCGCACGCTGGGCTGGATGCTGCCGGCCGCGGTGCTGGCCAGCATTGGCTACGGCCTGCTGCTGCATACCTGGACCGACGCCTACGCGCCGTTCCTGGATTCGGCGGTGCTGGTGCTGAGCGTGGTGGCGCAGTTGCTGATGATGCGCCGCAAGCTGGATTCGTGGTGGTTCTGGCTGCTGGTCAACACCATCGCCATTCCGCTCTACGCCAGCCGCGGGTTGCACCTCACTGCGGTGCTGTACGCGGTGTTCTGGATCAACGCGCTGGTTTCGCTGCGGCATTGGCGGCGGTTGATGCGCGAACAGCGCGGCGCCACCGCGGCGGCCGATGCCGCGCATGGGTGAGCGTTTCGCCACCGGGTTGGTGGTGGGCAAGTTCAGCCCGCTGCACCGGGGCCACCAGGCGCTGATCGACCACGCGCTGCGCCGCTGCGACAGCGTGCTGCTGCTCAGCTGGAGCCAGCCGGAACTGCCCGGCTGTGAGGCCGACCGGCGTGAGGCGTGGCTGCAGGCACTGTACCCGCAGGTCACCCGGCTGGTGCTCGACGAAGCGCGGCTGGCGGCCTACTGCGCGGAACTGGGCGTGCCGATGCGGCCGCTGCCGGACAACAGCGATGACGATGCCACGCAGCGCGCGTTCGTGGCCTGGGTATGCAGCACGCTATGGCAGCGCCGGGTGGACGCGGTGTTCACCAGCGAAGCCTACGGCGATGGATTCGCGGCCGCACTGCAGCGCCATTTCAGTGCGCAGGCCGGCACGCACTGGCCGGTGGCGCATGTGTGCCTGGACCCGGCCCGCAGCACGGTGCCGGTGTCGGGCACGGCGGTGCGGCGTGACCCGCACGCACTGCGTGGCTTTCTCGATCCGCGCGTGTACGCAGGCTTCGTCGGTCGCATTGGCCTGCTCGGCGGCGAGTCCAGCGGCAAGACAACGCTCGCCGCCACACTGGCCGCGCAGCTGCAGACCGCGTGGGCGGCCGAGTTCGGGCGCGAACATTGGGTGGCACGTGGCGGCGCGCTCGACTACGACGACCTGCTGCACATCGCACAGGTGCAGGTAGCGCGCGAAGACACACTGGCCGAACAGGCCCATCGCTGGCTGGTCTGCGATACCACGCCGCTGACCACGCTGCTGTACTGCCTGTCCATGTTCGAACGCGCCGAACCGGCGCTACATGCGTTGGCGCAACGGCACTACACCCACCTGTTCCTGTGCGCGCCGGATTTCCCGTTCGTACAGGATGGCACCCGGCGCGACGACGCGTTCCGGCACGCGCAGCACCGCGCGTACCTGCAGGCGCTGGACGCGCACGGGATGCCGTTCACCGTGCTGGTCGGCTCGCTTCAGCAGCGCGTGGCGCAGGTGATGGCCGTGCTCGACGACACGCGCGACGGATGTTGACGGCGCAGGACAGAGGAGTAGCATTGGCACCAGCCAAGGGATAGACCCGCGGCACCTGCAACGACATGGGGGATTCTCATGGAATATGACTATCTGGTGTTCATCGGGCGTTTCGAGCCCTTCCATAACGGCCATGCTGCCGTTGCCCGCCTCGCACTGAGCCGGGCCAAGAAGCTGATCTTCCTGGTCGGCTCTGCCGACACCCCCCGCAGCCTCCGCAACCCCTGGACCGTGGCCGAACGTGCCGTGATGATCCAGGCCGCGCTTGAAGGTGCGGGCGAGCGCCTGCTGATCCGTCCGCTCAAGGACCACCTGTACAACGAAGCGCAGTGGATCGCCGGCGTACAACGCACGGTGGCTGAGGCGATACGCGCCGATGGGCATGCGGGCGAAGCGAAGATCGGCCTGGTCGGGATGGACAAGGACGATTCGAGCTACTACCTGCGCGAATTCCCGCAGTGGCCACTGGTGGATGTGCAGCACACCGAGACGTTGTCGGCCACCGAGCTGCGCCGCTATCTGTTTGAAGCCGGCAGCGTGGATTTCCACGGTGCGCTGCTGATGCTGCGCGGGAACGTGCCGGCGCCGGTGTATGCCATGCTCGAAGCGTTCCGCAAGAGCGGCCCGGCCTACGCCCAGCTGGTGGCCGAGTACCAGTTCATCGAGCAGTACAAGGCGGCCTGGAAAGACGCACCGTATGCGCCCACGTTCGTTACCACCGACGCGGTGGTGGTGCATTCGGGCCACGTGCTGCTGGTGCGTCGCCGTGCCGAACCCGGCAAGGGCCTGTGGGCGTTGCCCGGCGGCTTCGTCGGCCAGCAGCAGGGCCTGCTCGACAGCTGCCTGCGCGAACTGCGCGAGGAAACCCGGTTGAAGATCCCGGCGCCGGTGCTCAAGGGCTCGCTCAAGGGCCAGCATGTGTTCGACCACCCCGAACGCAGCCAGCGCGGCCGCACCATCACCCACGCCTTCCACTTTGATTTCCCCGCCGGCGAACTGCCGGCCGTGCGCGGCGGCGACGATGCCGACAAGGCGCGCTGGATCCCGGTCAGCGAAGCGCTGGACATGGGTCCCAAGCTGTACGAAGACCACCTGCACATCCTGGAGTTCTTCCTGGGCCGGGGCTGATCCCGGCTTTTCCCACCGGCGGATAGACCGCCGGTGTCACCCGACGCGAAGGAGCTTCCCGTCATGCATTACCTCGACAATCTTCTCCTCAACACCGACAGCTACAAGGCCAGCCACTGGCTGCAGTATCCGCCGGGCACCGACGCCACCTTCTTCTACGTGGAGTCGCGCGGTGGCCACTACGACCGCACGCTGTTTTTCGGCCTGCAGGCGCTGCTGAAAGACTACCTGGCCAAGCCGATCACCCACGCCGACATCGACGTGGCGCGCGATCTCTTCGCCGCCCACGGCGAGCCCTTCAACGAGGCCGGCTGGCGCTACATCGTCGATACGCACGGCGGCCTGATGCCGATCCGCATCCGCGCCGTACCCGAGGGCACCGTGGTGCCGGTACACAACGCGTTGATGACGATCGAATCGACCGACCCGCAGGCGTTCTGGGTGCCGTCGTATCTTGAAACGATGCTGCTGCGCGTGTGGTACCCGGTCACGGTGGCCACCACCAGCTGGCACGCCAAGCAGACGATTCGCCAGTACCTGGAGCGCACCAGCGACGACCCGGAAGGCCAGTTGCCGTTCAAGCTGCACGACTTCGGCAGCCGTGGCGTGTCGAGCCTGGAATCGGCCGCCATCGGTGGCGCGGCGCACCTGGTCAACTTCCTCGGCACCGATACCGTCTCGGCCCTGCTGTACGCCCGTACCTTCTACCACGAGGCCATGGCCGGTTATTCGATCCCGGCCGCCGAACACAGCACCATCACCAGCTGGGGCCGCGACAACGAAGTGGAGGCCTACCGCAACATGCTCGCCCGCTTCGCCAGCCCGGGCGCACTGGTGGCGGTGGTGTCGGACAGCTACGACATCTTCCACGCGATCACCCGGCACTGGGGCACCACCCTGCGCGAACAGGTGATCGCGTCGGGCGCCACCGTGGTGATCCGCCCGGACTCGGGCGACCCGGTGGCGGTGGTGCTGCAGTGCCTGCGGCTGCTCGACGACGCGTTCGGGCACGTGGTCAACGGCAAGGGCTACAAGGTGCTCAACCACGTGCGCGTGATCCAGGGCGACGGGGTCAACCCGACCAGCATCGGCCAGATCCTGGCCAGCATCACCGACGCCGGCTACGCCGCCGACAACGTCGCCTTCGGCATGGGCGGTGCACTGCTGCAGCGGCTGGACCGCGACACCCAGAAGTTCGCGCTGAAGTGCTCGGCCGCGCGCGTGGACGGGAAGTGGATCGACGTCTACAAGGACCCGGTGACCGACAGCGGCAAGCAGAGCAAGCGCGGCCGCATGCGCCTGCTGCGCCATCGCGAGTACGGCCAGTTCCGCACGGTGTCGGTGCCGGCCGACGCGGAATCGCTGACGGCGGCCGGGCTGCCGCCGGGCTACGAGGATGCGATGGTCACGGTCTGGGAGAACGGCCAGCTGCTGCAGGACGACACGTTGGCCGCGATCCGCAGCCGGGCCGATGATGCGCGGTTGACCGATACATCGAATCGATGACCACCGTCCCGCGGGCGTGACCGCGTCCGCTTTCGCCTGCGCGAAATTCAGCGAGCATCACAGGCGAGGCCCGCTGATCGACTGCCCTGTGCATCAGCGGGCCGGATTGGTCCCGTTTGACGATACTACCGTCACGCGGTAGCATCGTCATTACAGGAAGCTGTCATGTCCATCGTGTCGTTCCGATGCATTACTACCAAGAGTTTGTTCATGGGTAGGCGCATCCGAAGGTTCCAGGATATCCAGCGGGTTGCGATACGGAAGCTCGCCATGCTGGATGCGGCCGTCCGGCTGGAAGACCTGCGCATTCCACCGGCCAACCGCCTGGAACCACTGCGCGCCAATCGTGCGGGTCAGCACAGCATCCGCGTCAACGACCAGTACCGATTGTGCTTCACATGGACCGATGCAGGTCCTGCAGACGTAGAGCTTTGCGACTATCACTGAGGGCTGCCTACATGCGTTCGATTCCCTACCCGCACCCCGGTGAAATCCTGCAGGAGGAGTTCCTCACCCCTTTCGGGATGACCGCCTACCGCTTGGCCAAGTCCATCGACGTGAAGCAGACGCGTATCGGCGAGATCATCGCGGGCAGGCGCAGCATCACCGCCGACACGGCGTTGCGACTGGCGCGCTTCTTCGGCACCAGCGAGGCCTTCTGGCTCAACCTGCAGATGGCCCACGACGCGGCCAAGGCCAGGGACGAACTGGCCGACGTCCTGGCGCGCATCGAGCCATACCACCACGCGGCCTGAGCGGCCGCCATTCCCCTCCCCCTTGCTTCCCGCAAACGCGTGGATGGCCTCCCGCACCCGGCACCCGGCGCGACGGACATTGCTGTCACGTGCGTTGCATCGTCCATGACCTCGTTCGTTGGCGCGACGCCCCTTGACCACCGCCCGCCTTCGGCCTACCTTGTGCGGGCCGAAGGTATCCATCTCTTCATGCAGATGAAGGGATGGGTTTAAACGGGAATCCGGTGAAGGCGCCTTGTGCGCCCATTCCGGAGCTGCCCCGCAGCGGTGAATGGAAACGAATCCTACCAACAGCACTGGGCATTTGCCTGGGAAGCGGCAGGTACTAGGTGGGCGTTCGCGCCCGTGTCCATCAGCCCGAATACCGGCCCCGGCCGGGGGACACGACCGTCCCCTGATTCGACCTGGAACGTCCGCGGGGAGGTTGCCGGGGCCTGCCGCCATGCCGCCCGCGTGGCGCTGCCCCCGTGCGTCCGCTCCACGACATCCGGTTCGCCCGCGGGGGCGAAGGTCGCTGGCGGGGCGGACACGGCAGCCATGTCGTGCACGGCGCGCGGTTCCTTCGTTCCTCAATGCCGCTACTGCAATGAGGACACGTTCCATGACCACTGTTACCAACCTGGGGTTTCCCCGCATCGGCGCCAAGCGCGAACTCAAGCGTGCGCTGGAAGCGTTCTGGTCCGGCGAAAGCAGCGCTGCGTCGCTGCAGGACACCGCCAGCGGCCTGCGCGAGCGCCATTGGCAGCTGCAGCGCGAGGCCGGCGTCGATGTGCCGCCGAGCAACGACTTCAGCTTCTACGATCAGGTGCTCGATGCGGCTTTCCTGTTCGACGCGATCCCGGCGCGCTACCGTGCCCTGGCCGACGCCGAGCCGCTGTCCGGCTATTTCGCCATGGCCCGGGGCGTGCAGCGCGACGGTTATGACCTGCACGCGCTGGAAATGACCAAGTGGTTCGACACCAACTACCACTACCTGGTGCCCGAACTGCAGGCCGGCCAAGGCTTCGCGCTGCGCGGCGACAAGCCGCTGGCCGAATACCGCCAGGCCAAGGCACTGGGCATCGAAACCCGCCCGGTGCTGCTCGGCCCGGTGACGTTCCTGCTGCTGTCCAAGACCACCGACGGCAGCCGTGCGCTGGACCTGCTCGACGCCCTGCTGCCGGTGTACGTGCAGCTGCTGGGCCAGCTGAAGGAGGCCGGCGCGCAGTGGGTGCAGCTGGATGAGCCGGCACTGGTGCAGGACCTGGACGAGGCCACCCGCGCGGCGTTCACCCATGCCTACGCGGTGCTGGCCGAGGCGGCCCGGCCGAAGGTGCTGGTGGCCACCTACTTCGGCGCGCTGGACGACAACCTGCCGCTGGCCGCCGCGCTGCCGGTGGATGGGCTGCACGTGGACCTGGTGCGCGCGCCCGAGCAGCTGGACGCGGTGATCAAGGCGCTGCCGCCGGGCCGCGTGCTGTCGGCCGGCCTGGTCAACGGCCGCAACATCTGGCGCACCCACCTGGACAACGCGCTGGTGCTGGCCCGCTACGCGCACGGCCACGTGGGCGGCGACCTGCTGTGGCTGGCCCCGTCGTGTTCGCTGCTGCACAGCCCGGTCGACCTGGACCTGGAAAAGAAGCTGGACGAGGAACTGCACAGCTGGCTGGCGTTCTCCAAGCAGAAGCTGCAGGAGCTGCGCGTGCTGGCCGATGCCATCGACGCCCCGGCTCGCGCCGAGGATGCACTGGCGCACTCCCGTGCATGCATCGAATCGCGCCGGCGCTCGCCGCGCGTGCACAAGGCCGAGGTGGCCGCGCGCCTGGCCGCCCTGACCGCTGCCGACGCGCAGCGTCACAGCCCCTACCCGCAGCGGCACCTGGCCCAGGCCGGCGCGCTGCAGCTGCCGCGCTTCCCCACCACCACGATCGGTTCCTTCCCGCAGACCCTGGAAGTGCGCGAGGCGCGTGCCAGCAACAAGTCCGGCAAGCTGTCCGACGCCGACTACGATGCGTTCCTGGCCACCCAGACCGAGCACTGCGTGCGCGTGCAGGAGCAGATCGGGCTGGACGTGCTGGTGCACGGCGAGTTCGAGCGCAACGACATGGTGGAGTACTTCGGCGAGCAACTGGACGGGTTTGCGTTCACCAAGAACGGCTGGGTGCAGAGCTACGGCTCGCGCTGCGTGAAGCCGCCGGTGATCTTCGGCGACGTGACCCGCCCACGGCCGATGACTGTGCGCTGGTCGCAGTACGCGCAATCGCTGACCGACCGCCCGATGAAGGGCATGCTGACCGGCCCGGTGACGGTGCTGCAGTGGTCGTTCGTGCGCGATGACCAGTCGCGCGCCGACACCTGCCGGCAGATCGCGCTGGCCCTGCGCGACGAGGTGCTGGACCTGGAAGCGGCCGGCATCGGCGTGATCCAGATCGACGAGCCGGCCATCCGCGAAGGCCTGCCGCTGCGTCGCGCGCAGTGGCGCGAATACCTGGACTGGGCGGTGGAAGCGTTCCGGATCAGTGCCAGCGGTGTGCGCGATGCCACCCAGATCCACACCCACATGTGCTACTCCGAGTTCAACGACATCATCCACTCGGTGGCGGCCATGGACGCCGACGTGATCTCGATCGAGACCTCGCGCTCGCGCATGGAGCTGCTGGACGCGTTCGTGCGTTTCCAGTATCCCAACGAGATCGGCCCGGGCGTGTATGACATCCACTCCCCGCGCGTGCCCGACAAGGAAGAGATGCTGGCGCTGCTGCGCAAGGCCGCCGAAGTCCTCCGGCCGGAGCAGATCTGGGTCAACCCCGACTGCGGCCTGAAGACCCGCGGCTGGAAGGAAACCCGCGCCGCGCTGGAAGCACTGGTGGCCGCCGCGCGCCAGCTGCGCGAGGAAACCGCCGACGCCAACGCCGCCTGATCCCCCTGTAAATATGCCCCAAGGACCGCACCGCCGCCGTTGCCGGCGGTGCGGTCGACGAGACGTACATGACCACGCCTACCGTTACCCCGATCGACCGCCCCACCCTGTCCCTGCCCGACGGCCACACCCGGCTGCTGCTGCACTCGTGCTGCGCGCCGTGCTCGGGCGAAGTGATGGAAGCGATCACCGCCTCCGGCATCGACTACACGATCTTCTTCTACAACCCCAACATCCACCCGGCCAGGGAATACGAACTTCGCAAGCAGGAGAACATCCGCTTCGCCGAGAAGCACGGCGTGCCATTCGTCGACGCCGACTACGACACCGACAACTGGTTCGCACGCGCCCGCGGCATGGAAGCCGAGCCCGAGCGTGGCATCCGCTGCACGATGTGCTTTGACATGCGCTTCGTGCGCACCGCGCTGTATGCACACGAACATGGCTTTCCGGTGATCAGCAGCTCGCTGGGCATCTCGCGCTGGAAGGACATGAACCAGATCAACGACTGCGGCCACCGCGCCGCCGCGCATTACCCCGGCATCCACTACTGGGATTACAACTGGCGCAAGGGCGGCGGGGCCGCGCGCATGGTGGAGATCAGCAAGCGCGAGCAGTTCTACCAACAGGAGTACTGCGGCTGCGTGTACTCGCTGCGCGATGCCAACCGCCACCGCCGCGAAACCGGCCGCGAGCGCATCAAGATCGGCCTGTTGTATTACGGCCAGGACAACGACGCGCCCAAGGGCGATTGACGTTCGCACGCGGGGCCGCCACGCTGGTTGCCCCGCTTCCGTTGTGTTGGACCTGCCATGACCGCCGCCCTATCCGCCGATGTGGCCCTGCTGGTGATCGACCTGCAGCCGGACTTCATGCCCGGTGGCGCGCTGGCCTGCGAACAGGGCGATGCGCTGGTGGCCCCGATGGCCGCCCTGCTCGCGCAGCGCCGCTACCGCACGGTGGTGGCCACCCAGGACTGGCACCCGGCCGACCACGCCTCCTTCGCCAGCCAGCACCCGGGGCACCTGCCGTTCGAGGCGATCCTGCTGCATGCGCAGCCGCAGACGCTGTGGCCGGACCACTGCGTGCAGGGCAGCGACGGCGCAGCGCTGCACCCGGGCGTGGATTGGACCGTGGCCGACCTGATCCTGCGCAAGGGCACCCGGCAGCAGGTGGACTCCTACAGCGCCTTCCGCGAAAACCACGGCCCCGATGGCACCCGTCCCGCAACCGGCCTGGCCGGTTGGCTGCACGAGCGCGGCATCCGCGAGGTGCACGTGTGCGGGCTGGCACGCGACTACTGCGTGCTGTGGAGCGCACAGGACGCGGTCAAATCCGGGTTCCGGGTGAAGTTCCTGTGGGACCTGACCCGGCCGGTGACCGAGGCCAATGACGGCATGGTGCGCGAGGCGTTGGCCAAGGCGAAGATCGCGGTTGTCTGACGGGCGACCTCCGGGCGCCGGCCGGAAAAGCGTACCGACCAACGGTCGGTACCCACGGCGTCGTACCCACCAACGGTGGGTACCTACCGGTCAGCGGAACACCACGGTGCGATGCCCGTTGCGCAGGATGCGGTGCTCCACGTGCCGGCGCACGGCGCGCGCCAGCACCTGCGATTCGGTATCGCTGCCCAGCCGCACCAGGTCGCGCGGGGTCATGGCGTGGTCCACGCGGGCCACGTCCTGTTCGATGATCGGGCCTTCGTCCAGGTCTTCGGTAACGTAATGCGCGGTGGCGCCGATGATCTTGACCCCGCGCGCGTGCGCCTGGTGGTACGGCTGCGCACCCTTGAAGCTGGGCAGGAAGCTGTGGTGGATATTGATCGCCCGCCCCGCCAATGCCTTGCACAGGCGCGGCGACAGGATCTGCATGTAGCGCGCCAGCACCACCAGGTCGATCTGCTCGCGCTCGACCAGGTCGATGATCTGCTGCTCCTGCACGGCGCGGTTGTCGGCGTTGACCGGCAGGTGGTGGAACGGCACCCCGTACGAACCGGCCAGCGCGGCGAAGTCCTCGTGGTTGGACGCCACCGCGGCGATATCCACCTGCAGCTGGCGGCTGTGGGCGCGGAACAGCAGGTCGTTCAGGCAATGCCCCTGCTTGCTCACGAGCACCAGCAGCCGCGCGCGGCGGCGCGCATCGTGCAGTTGCCAGTCCATCTGGAACTCGGCCGCCAGCGTATCCATGCGCGCTTCGATGTCGGCCAGCGCCTGGCTGGCGGCGCGATCGAAGTGCACGCGCAGGAAGAACCGGCCGCTCTCTTCGTCGCCGAACTGCTGGGCGTCCAGGATGTTGCAGCCCAGCTCGAACAGCAGGCCGGACACGCGGTAGACAATCCCGGTACGGTCCGGGCATGACAGGGTAAGAATGGAATCAGGGCGCATCCGGCCAGTTTAAGCGAGCACCGCCGGTGCGGGGACGATGCTCTCAGATGCAACCAAGCACCTTGCACGACGGCTCAGTGCGTGCCGACCTCCAGCGCGGCGCGCAATGCACGCAGGTCGGCGCCTTCCGGTGGCCAACCCACCACGGTGTCGATGACCTTGCCGTCGCGCATGAGGTGGAACAGCGGTGTCTGATCGGTATCCACGTCCCGCCAGGCTGGGTCGGCCACCATCGGTTGCATGGGCAGGCCCGGATGGGCCGCGTTCCAGTCGAGCATTTCCCGCCCGGGCCATGCCTGCCCGATCGGCACCAGCAGCTGCAGGTGGTCGTGCAGCCAGGCGTACTCGGGTTCGGTGGTGATGGCCTCGAGCGCGCGCCGCGAGAAACCGCAGTAGGGGTGCACCACGGCCACCACGCGCAGGCCGTCTTCGGCCAGCACCGCGCGTTGCACCTGGGTGAGGCTGTCCAGACGAAGCACCGGCCTGCCGGGCAGCGGCGTGCCGCGGATGTCCGGCAGCGCACTGGGCGGTTTCGCCAGTCGACCGCGAAGCGCATTGGCCGCGTCGAAGCGCTGCAGCGCGATCAGCGCGCCACGCATGGCGCGATGCTGTTCCTCGGTGGCCCGCGCGCGCGCCTGCAGGGTGTCGTACAGGCACTGCAGCCGCGCCAGCGTGGCCGGGTCGCGCGCGTAGAAGGCGATCAACGCGGTGGATTCGAACAGGTCCTGCAGCCGTGCATCGGGCAAGGCCGCGCATTCGCTGGGCTGCATCACAACGGGGGCTGCGTGCGCGTAAGCGAGGCGCATCGCGGCCAGGCGCTCGGCGGCCGGCCGCGTGGGGTCGTCATCCAGCACTCGCAGCGCGGCGTGCAGGCTGCCGGGGACCGCATCGGTGCCGGCAAGGGCGGGGGCGGGCGCGAGCACCCCCAGCAGCAGCACCACCACACACGCGTGGAGGACATGACGCCCTGCCTGCCGATCGTGTTTCATCGCCCCTCCCTGGATCGGGCCGAAACCGGAGTATCCAGCATGCCGCACCTGACGCGCGACCACCGTGACCCAGCTCTCGTCATCAACAGCGCGAATGAACGGGATACGCCGCAGGCCCGGCGTGGCGGGCCGCCCTACACCGCCGCCGGATCCACCTTGTCCACGTGGATGTCGTATTTTTCGATCGCCACCTGCAGCTGGCTGCGCGCGATACGGCCGTCATCGGCCAGTGCCTTCAACGCCGCCAGCACGATGAAGTGGCGGTCCACTTCAAAGAACGTACGCAGTGACTCGCGCGTGTCCGAGCGACCGAAGCCGTCGGTGCCAAGCGCGGTGAAGCGGCGGCCGTCGACGAACGGGCGGATCTGGTCGGCCACGATCTTCATGTAGTCGGTGGCTACCACGAGCGGCCCGGCGTGCGCGGCCAGACGCTGCTGCACGTAGGGCACGCGCGGCTCGGCGGCCGGGTGCAGCAGGTTCCAGCGCTCGGCGGCCAGGCCGTCGCGGCGCAGTTCGGTCAGGCTGGTGGCGCTCCAGACGTCGCTGGCGATGCCGAAATCCTGCTGCAGCAGCGCGGCGGCCGCTTCCACTTCGCGCAGGATCGCGCCGCTGCCCATCAGCTGCACGCGCAAGGCCGTATCGCTGTCGGTCGTGGCCGGGTGCAGCAGGTACATGCCCTTGAGGATGCCCTCCTCGGCGCCTTCCGGCATGGCCGGGTGCGGGTAATTCTCGTTGAGTACGGTGATGTAGTAGTAGATGTCTTCCTGGTCCACATACATGCGGCGCAGACCGTCCTGGATGATCACCGCCAGTTCGAAGTTGTAGGTGGGGTCATAGGAGATGCAGCTGGGAATCACCGAGGACAGCACGTGGCTGTGGCCATCGTCGTGCTGCAGGCCCTCGCCCATCAGCGTGGTGCGGCCGGAGGTGGCGCCCAGCAGGAAGCCGCGGGTGCGCGCATCGGCCGCCGCCCAGGCCAGGTCGCCCACGCGCTGCAGGCCGAACATCGAATAGAAGATGTAGAACGGAATCGTGGCCAGGCCGTGGTTGCTGTAGGCGGTGCCGGCGGCGATCCACGAGCAGATCGCGCCGGATTCGTTGATGCCTTCCTGCAGGATCTGGCCGTCCTTGGCTTCCTTGTAATAGCTCAGCTGCCCGGCATCCTGCGGGGTGTAGAGCTGGCCCAGGTAGGAGTGGATGCCGATCTGGCGGAACAGGCCCTCCATGCCGAACGTGCGCGACTCATCGGGCACGATCGGAATGACCAGCTTGCCCAGTGCCGGGTCCTTGAGCAGCGTGCCCAGGATGCGCACGAAGCCCATCGTGGTGGACTGGCCGCGCTCGCCACTGCCCTGCAGCTGCGTGGCAAAGGCCGACAGCGGCGGCACCGGCAGCGGCGCGACGTGGGTGACGCGCGCCGGCAGCTGGCCGCCCTGGGCCTGGCGACGCTGGGCGAAGTAACGCTCTTCCGCGCTGCCCGGTGCGGGGCGCAGGTATGGCATGTCCTCCAGCTCTGCGTCGCTCACCGGCAGGTCGAAGCGGTCGCGGAAGGCGCGCACCGCGTCCAGGCTCATCTTCTTGAGCTGGTGGTTGATGTTCTGCCCTTCGCCGGCCTCGCCCATGCCGAAGCCCTTGACCGTCTTGGCCAGGATCACGCTCGGGCGGCCGTTGCCGGCCACCGCCTGCGCGTAGGCGGCATACACCTTCTGCGGGTCGTGGCCGCCACGGGCCAGCGCCCAGATGTCGTCATCGCTCATGTCCGCGACCAGCGCGAGCAGTTCCGGCGAGGTGCCGAAGAAGTGCTCGCGCACGTACGCGCCGCTCTGCGACTTGAAGGTCTGGTAGTCGCCGTCCACGCATTCCATCATGCGCTGGCGCAGCAGGCCGCTGTGGTCCTTGGCCAGCAGAGCGTCCCAGCCGCCGCCCCAGATCACCTTGATGACGTTCCAGCCGGCGGCACGGAAGGTGCCTTCCAGTTCCTGGATGACCTTGGCATTGCCGCGCACGGGGCCGTCCAGGCGCTGCAGGTTGCAGTTCACCACGAACACCAGGTTGTCCAGGCGCTCGCGCCCGGCCACGGAAATGGCGGCCAGCGATTCGGGCTGGTCCATTTCGCCATCGCCCAGGAACGCCCACACCTTGCGGCCCTGATGTTCCTTCAGGCCGCGGTATTCCAGGTAGCGCATGTAGCGCGCCTGGTAGGCGGCGGTCAGCGGGCCCAGGCCCATCGAGACGGTGGGGAACTGCCAGAAGTCGGGCATCAGCCGCGGGTGCGGGTAGGACGACAGGCCGTCGCGATCGGATTCGCGGCGGAAGTTGTCCATGCGCTCGGGCGCGATGCGGCCTTCGACGAACGCGCGGCCGTAGATGCCCGGCGCCGAATGGCCCTGGATGTAGATCATGTCGCCGTCGAAGGTGTCGGTGCGGCCACGGAAGAAGTGGTCGAAGCCCACGTCGTACAGCACGGCGGCCGACTGGTAGGTGGCGATGTGGCCGCCCACGTTGGAGTGCTTGCCGGCGCGCAGCACCATCACCATCGCGTTCCAGCGGATCATCGCGTTGAGGCGGCGCTCGATCGCCAGGTCACCCGGGTAGGCCGGCTGGCGCTCCACCGGGATGCTGTTGACGTAGGCGGTCCAGGCGCGCGCATGCAGGTCGCCGTGGTGGGCCACGTCCTGGTCGCTGAGCTGGTCCAGCAGGTAGTGCGCACGCGGCCGCCCGGCCACCTGGGTGACCGCCTGCAGCGCTTCACGCCATTCCTGGGTTTCCTGGGGGTCGGTGTCGAGGGGGGCGAGCGCAGGGTTCATGGTCCATCTCCGGCAAAGGCGGCCAGACCCGGGGCGCTGCGCACGCCGGAGGGGGCGGCGCCGCCCCGGGGCTGGCGGGGGACAAACACCTTAGGAGCGGGCCGGGGCGGCCGGTAGATCGGGCCCTGTTGGCTCTTTAGAAAGACAAACTTTGCAATCACAGGCGAGAATGGCGGTCACCATGAATATTCTCCAGTCAATCCGCAGCTTCATCCGCACCGCCGACGCCGGCAGCCTGGCCGCGGCGGCGCGCACGCTGGGCATCAGCGCGGCGGCGGTCGGGCAGAACATCGCCCGGCTGGAGGCGCACCTGGGCGTGCGCCTGTTCAACCGCACCACCCGCCAGCTGGCGCTGACCGAGCGCGGCGCGCTGTACCTGGCCCAGGTGCGCTACATCGAACGCGACCTGCAACGCGCGCAAGCGGCAGTGACCGACCTGGACGCCACCCCCGAGGGCCGGCTGCGGATCGCCTGCAGCACCTCGTTCGGGCGGCACAAGCTGGCCCCGCTGCTGCCGTCGCTGAAGGCGCGTTACCCGCGGCTGGCGATCGAACTGCTGCTGGCCGACCGCGCGGTGGACCACGCGCGCGAAGACGTGGACGTGAGCATCCGCATCGAACCGCAGCTGGAAGAAGGGCTGGTGGCGCGGCCGATCGCGCAGGTGCCGTTCGTGTTCTGTGCGGCGCCCTCGTACCTGGCGCGCACCGGCGTGCCGCGCACGCCCGAGGCGTTGCGTGAGCACCGCTGCCTGCTGTTCCGGCACCCCAAGGATGGCCGCCATCTGCGCTGGGGCTTCGTGCGCGACGGGCTGCGCTTCGATGCCGAAGTGAGTCCGGCGCTGGTCAGCGACGATATCGATGCACTGGCCGCGATGGCGCTGGCCGGCGGCGGCATCACCCGCCTGGCGGCATTCGTGGCCGCGCCCTACCTGGCGCGCGGGGAACTGCAGGCCCTGTTCGAGGGCAATGAGGCCGGCGATGCGCAGGCGTTGCCCGAGCCGATGCGGCTGTTCCTGTGTGTCAGCGACCGCCGCGACCTGACCCCGAAGGTGCGCGCGTTGATGACGCACATCGTCGAGGGGCTGCCGGCCGAGTGGCGGGTGGACGTGGCCTAGCGGCACCCAGGCGATGGCACGGGGCCACCGCCTGCGGCTGGGTCAGCGCGGCGGTGCGATGAACACGCCGCGTGCTTCGCGCGGTTCGCAGCGCAGGTACTGCGGGGCCGGTTCCAGAGAGTCGCCCAGCGCGGCGGCGGCGTGCCACGGCCAGCGCGGGTCGTAGAGGATGCCGCGGGCCAGCGCGATGGCATCGGCATGGCTGTGGCGCAGGATCGATTCGGCCTGGGCCGGGTCGGTGATCAGGCCCACCGCAATCACCGGCATGCGCAGCTTCTGCGCCTTGATCGCCTCGGCGAACGGCACCTGGTAGCCCGGCGACAGCGGAATCTGCTGGCGCGGGTCGTTGCCGCCGCTGGACACATGCAGGAACTGGCAGCCACGGCCATCGAGCACGTGCGCCAGGGTGGTGGTCTGTTCGATATCCCAGCCGCCGGCCACCCAGTCGCTGGCCGAGATCCGCACGCCCACCGCGATACGGTCGCTGACCGCTTCGCGCACCGCGTCGAACACGCGCACCAGCAGGCGCATGCGGTTCTGCAGCGAGCCACCGTATTCGTCATCGCGCTTGTTGCTCAGCGGCGACAGGAACTGGTGCAGCAGGTAGCCATGCGCGGCGTGCAGTTCGATCAGGTCCAGGCCGATGCGTTCGGCGCGCTGGGCGGCCGCCACGAAGGCGTCCACGATCGCATCGATGCCGGCCGCGTCGAGCGCCTGCGGGGTCGGGTCGGCGGGGTGGAACGGAATCGCCGACGGCGCCAGCGTGGTCCAGGCGCGCGGGTCGGTGGCCGGCAGTGCGCCGCCGCCGTCCCACGGCCGGGCCGAGGATGCCTTGCGCCCGGCATGGCCCAGCTGGATGCCGATCGGCATCGGCGACCAGCGCTTCACCGCGTCGATCACCTTCTTGAGCGCCGCTTCGGTGTCATCGTTCCACAGGCCGAGGTCGGCCCAGCTGATGCGGCCTTCGGGCAGCACGGCGGTGGCTTCCAGGATCAGCAGGCCGGCGCCGGACTGCGACAGCTGGCCCAGGTGGATCTGGTGCCAGTCGTTGGCCAGGCCATCGGTGGAGGAGTACTGGCACATCGGGGCGATGACGATGCGGTTGGCCAGCGACAGCGGGCCAAAGGAAACGGAAGAAAAGAGCTGGCTCAAGTGGGGGACTCTGGCGGAAACGGGAAAACCGGGCGTTATTGCACTCCTGCTGCGCGTGCAAGGCAACCGTATCGGTGGATCAGTGTTTCGCGGCGGCGCTCAGGCGGTGCTGGCCGACGGCAGCAGGAAGGCCAGCGCGGCCGCGCACGGCTGCTCGATCTTCAGGCTGAGCAGGTCGTCGGCGCGGGTGCGGCCGAGGTTGAGCGCGGCCACCGGGACCCCGGCGTTGGCCGCGGCCTGGACGAAGCGAAAGCCCGAATAGACCATCAGCGAGGAGCCCACCACCAGGACGGCGTCGGCCCGGGCAAGGTGCGCGTGGACGGTTGCCACCCGCTCGCGGGGGACGTTTTCGCCGAAGAAGACCACATCCGGCTTGAGGATGCCGCCGCAGTGCGGGCATGCCGGCACCTGGAACGGGCTGAAGTCCACCCCGTCCAGGTCGGCGTCGCCGTCCGGGGCCAGGGCCGCGTCGAGCTGGTCCCAGCCGGGGTTGTGGGCCAGCAGCACCTGCTGAAACTCCTCACGCGGGGTGCGGGCTTCGCAGCCCATGCAGCGCACCTGGTCCAGCCGACCGTGCAGGTCGATGACGTCACGGCTGCCGGCGCGCTGGTGCAGACGGTCCACGTTCTGGGTGAGCAGCAGTTCCAGCTGGCCGCGGGCTTCCAGCGCCGCCAGCGCGGCGTGGGTGCCGTTCGGGCGGGCATGGCCGAAGCGCGGCCAGCCCAGCAGGCTGCGCGCCCAGTAACGCTGGCGGGTCGCTAGCTCGCCCATGAAGGCCTGGTAGGTCACCGGCGGGGTGCGCTTCCACTGGCCGTCGGCATCCCGGTAGTCGGGGATGCCCGAGTCGGTGCTGCAGCCGGCCCCGGTGAGCACGAACAGGCGCTGGGCGCGGTCGATGAAGTCGGCGAGCGGGCGGGTCATGGTCTACAGGTGGGGGCGTGCGGCGGGCAACGCAATCGCGGTTACGGCCCGGGAATGGCGTCGGGCAGCGGCGGCACGGCAATGGGGTGGCCATCGGCATCCAGCGCGATCATCACGAAGTGCCCGCGGGTGCAGAGCTTGCGCTCGCCGGTGTGCAGGTCTTCGGCGATCAGTTCCACTTCCACCTTCATCGAGCTGCGGCCCACTTCGACGATGCGACCGATGGTTTCCACCATCTGGCCGATGCGGATCGGCAGCTTGAAATCGACCTGGTCCGAACGCGCGGTGACCACGGTGCGGCGCGAGTAGCGGGCCGCGGCGAGGAAGGCCGCCTTGTCCATCCAGGCCAGCGCCTGGCCACCGAACAGGGTGCCCAGGTGGTTGGTGTGGTTGGGGAAGACGATCTCGGCCATGCTGATTTCAGTGGGCGGGATGGGGTCTGGGGTGGTGGACATGGGGGTGGCCGGTTGAATGTAGGGTCGGCGCGGATGATACGGCAGGGGGTGGAAGGAAGGTGTCGTAGTGGCGGCGTTTGGCCTGCCATCGCGTGGAGAAGATTGCACATCTGCCGGGTAGAGCCACCCCATGGGTGGCTGCGCGCGGTGCCGGTTTCAGGTGCAGCCACCCATGGGGTGGCTCTACCGCCGCGCGGGAACGAAAAACCCCGGCGCTGGGCAGGGGTTTTCGTTGATGCGTGTGGCGCGGGAATCAGAACGACATGTCGAACGAGACTTCGCCCTTCACGCCCACCTGGTAGGCCGAGGAGCGGCGTTCGAAGAAGTTGGTCAGTTCCTGCACGTCCTGCAGTTCCATGAAGCTCAGCGGGTTGCGCACGTTGTACTTGCGCTCCATGCCCAGGCGGTGGAAATGGTTGTCGGCGCAGTGCTGCAGGTACTGGCGCATGTCGCGGGTGGAAATGCCCGCCACGCCGCCGGACAGCACGTCTTCGGCGAACTGCACTTCGCATTCGATGGCTTCGGCCAGCATGTCATAGACCTGCTGCTTCATCGCGTCGTCGAACAGGTCCGGCTCTTCCTCGCGGATCACGTCCACGCACTCGAAGGCGAACTCCATGTGCGCGCTTTCGTCGCGGAACACCCAGTTGGTGCCCGAGGCCAGGCCGTTGAGCAGGCCGCGCGAACGGAAGTAGTACACGTAGGCGAAGGCCGCGAAGAAGAACAGGCCTTCGATGCACGCGGCAAAGCAGATCTGGTTGAGCAGGAACTGGCGGCGCTCCTCGCGGGTTTCGATGCGGCGCAGGTCCTGGATCGAGTCGATCCACTTGAAGCAGAAATCGGCCTTCTTCTTGATCGAGTCGATGTTCTCCACCGCGGCGAACGCTTTGACGCGCTCATCCGGATCGGGCAGGTAGTTGTCGAGCAGGGTCAGGTAGAACTGCACGTGCAGCGCTTCTTCGTACAGCTGGCGCGACAGGTACATGCGTGCTTCGGGCGCGTTCAAGTGCTGGTACAGGTTCAGCACCAGGTTGTTGGACACGATCGAATCGCCGGTGGCGAAGAACGCGACCAGGCGGTGGATCAGGTGGCGTTCGCCCGGCGACATCTTGCTGTGCAGGTCGCTGATGTCGATCTGGAAATTGATTTCCTCGACAGTCCAGGTGTTCTTGATCGCGTTGCGATACATGTCATAGAACTGCGGGTAGCGCATCGGGCGCAGGGTCAGTTCAAAACCTGGATCGAGCAACATCTGGCGCGGCGTGTCTGCCATGGGGGTTTCCTTGGTTCGGTTGGCGGCTTCCCGGGTGGGGAAGCGTCGAAAGACCCGCGCGTGTGCGCGGCGGGCTTCCGGCACCGCGGGCAGTCTGCGCCCGCCGGTGTCAGCGTGTTTGGGGTGGAGCGGTGAAGCCGCCGGGCTGGGCCCGGCGTTCAAGCGGTGTCGATCATTTTCCGTACCCACCAACGGTGGGTACCGACCGGGGCGCCGGCCCATCGGGCCGGCACGCCTTTTACTGGCAGGCTTCGCAGCTTTCCGGGTTCTCCAGCGAGCAGGCCACGGCTTCGTCCGGGCTGAACACCTTTTCCGGCGCGGCATGCGAGCCCTGGCTGATCGTGGTCTTGGCGATCTTGGTGGCCGGACGCGAACGCAGGTAGTAGGTGGTCTTGATGCCCTGCTTCCAGGCGTACATGTACATGGAGGACATCGCGCCGATGCTCGGGCTTTCCATGAACAGGTTGAGCGAGGCGGACTGGTCGATGAACGCGCCGCGGTCGGCGGCCATGTCGATCAGCGAACGCATCGGCAGTTCCCACGCGGTGCGGTAGATGTGGCGCAGGGTTTCCGGGATCTGGGCGATGCCCTGGATGGAGCCTTCGGCCATCTTGATCGCGTCGCGCATTTCCGGCGTCCAGTGGCCCAGCTTCTTCAGCTCGTTCACCAGGTAGCGGTTGACCTGCAGGAAGTCGCCGGACAGGGTTTCGCGCTTGAACAGGTTGGACACCTGCGGCTCGACGCACTCGTAGCAACCGGCGATCGAGGCGATGGTCGCGGTCGGGGCGATGGCGATCAGCAGCGAGTTGCGCAGGCCATGTTCCTTGATGCGCTCACGCAGGGCATCCCAACGGGCGGTGTCTTCGGGCACCACGTTCCAGGCGTCGAACTGCAGCTCGCCGCTGGCCGCACGGGTGTCGGCGAAGGACGGGTGCTTGCCGCGTTCCTGGGCCAGTTCGCACGAGGTTTCCAGGGCGTGGAAATAGATCGCTTCGGCGATCTTCTTCGACAGCGCGCGGGCTTCGGCACTGTCGAAGGCCAGGCGCTTGCGGAAGAACACGTCCTGCAGGCCCATGCAGCCCAGGCCGACCGGACGCCAGCGCAGGTTGCCGCGGCGGGCGGTTTCGATCGGGTAGAAGTTCAGGTCGATCACGCGGTCGAGCTGGCGCACGGCCAGGCGCACGGTGTTGGCCAGCTTGTCGAAATCGAACTCGCCGTGGGCGTCGAAATGGTTGCCCAGGTTGATCGAGCCCAGGTTGCACACCGCGGTCTCTTCGGCCGAGGTGATTTCCAGGATTTCGGTGCACAGGTTGGACAGGTGGATCACGTTGCCCGGACGCAGGGTCTGGTTGCTGGCGCGGTTGCACTTGTCCTTGAAGGTCATCCAGCCGTTGCCGGTCTCGGCCAGGGTGCGCATCATCCGCGAGTACAGCTTGCGCGCGGGGATGGTGCGCTGGGCCTTGCCCTGGGCTTCGGCCTGCAGGTAGGCCTGCTCGAAGGCTTCACCGAACAGGTCGGTGAACTCGGGCACCACGCTGGGATCGAACAGCGACCATTCCTGGTCGGTCTCCACGCGCTGCATGAACAGGTCGGGGATCCAGTTGGCCAGGTTCAGGTTGTGCGCACGGCGCGACTCGTCACCGGTGTTGTCACGCAGTTCGAGGAAGTCCTCGATGTCGGCGTGCCAGGTTTCCAGGTACACGCAGGCCGCGCCCTTGCGCTTGCCCCCCTGGTTGACCGCAGCCACCGACGAATCCATGGTCTTCAGCCACGGCACGATGCCGTTGGAATGGCCGTTGGTCGACTTGATCAGCGAGCCACGCGAACGCACGCGGCTGTAGCTGACGCCGATGCCGCCGCTGAACTTGGACAGCTGGGCGATGTCGCCGTACTTGGCGTAGATCGACTCCAGCGAGTCCTGCGGGGAGTCCAGCAGGAAGCACGAGGACAGCTGCTCGTGGGTGGTGCCGGAGTTGAACAGGGTCGGGCTGGACGGCAGGTAGTCCAGGTTGCCCATGCGCTTGTACAGCGCCAGGGTTTCCGGCACGTCTTCGCTCAGGGCGCTGGCGATGCGCAGGAAGAACTGCTGCGGGGTCTCGTTCACCTTGCGGGTGTGCGGATGGCGCAGCAGGTAGCGGTCGTACAGGGTGCGCAGGCCGAAGTAATCGAAATGCAGGTCCAGCGACGGATCGATGGCGTCGTTGAGCTTGCGTGCGTTGATCTGCACGAAGTCCAGCAGGCGCGCGTTGATCAGGCCCACTTCGTGGCCACGGCCCACCGACTGCGAGAACGCGTGGATTTCCTGGCCGGACACTTCCTTGGCGATGAAGTTGGCCAGCAGGCGCGCAGCCAAGCGGCCGTACTCGGGCTCTTCACCGATCAGCAGGGCGGCGGTGCGGATGGACAGCTCGTCCAGCTCCTGCGTGGTGGCGCCGTTGTACAGGCCGGAGATGGTGCGGGTGGCCACGCGCATCGGGTCCACCGCGTGCAGGCCCTCGCAGCAACGCTGCACCGCGCGCACGATCTTGTTCAGATCCACCAGTTCGGTAGTGCCGTTGCGCTTGGTGACACTCATGGCGTTGGCCGTGGGCGGCGAGGTCAGAAGGAACTCGCTTTCCTGCTCGGTGGCTGCGCTGGTTTCGGTGCTCACGGCGTTTTCCTCTTGGCGTGATTTGGGGTGGCACAACGTTGCCTGCTGGGCAGGTGCTGGACCGGCGCTCGGACTCTCAGAGTGGACCTGGGGCGTCGCATGGGCCGCGACTGCGCAGGCTGGCCTGCGGGCGGTTCCCCTGCGTCACCGGTCCTCTCCCCTCAGAGTGGTGCGACCGATACCTCAACGCTGTACGTGTCGTGCGGTTGTCAGTAGGTTTTCAGGCCATCGGCGTGAAGGCGATTCACCCGTCGACTTGTGGTCGGCGGGACCGACGGCCACAAGATAGTGGGGGTACCGGGGATCGTCAACGCCAAATCTGGGGAAAATGAGCAATCCCTTGCGGCGCAACGATCCGCCTGGAAGGCCGTCCGACGAACGGTCCGGACCCGTCGAAACCGAGTGCGCAGTCAAGGCCGGAACAGCCATGTCGGGTGAGAAACAGGAACCCGAAAACAGAACAGCGGCTCTCACGCCAACGTAACAAACCCGACGCATCGCCGCCGGTCGGGGTGACTTCCGACCCGCGCCGGCACGGGCGGGGGGTGCGAGCCTGCAGGCGTTCCCTTTGCCGAGCCCGCCCCATGCGCCTGCCCCTGACTGGATGTCTACTGCTGGGCCTGGCCATGGCCGCGCCCGCCCACGCCGATGAAAAGGACGCGGTGCCGGCCCTGTCCTCGCGCCAATGCGGGGTGAGCACGCCCTACAACGTGCTGGTGGACAGCGGCGGGATCTGGCTGCGCCACCCCGATCAGGTGCCGGCGGAGATCTTTTTCCACGACGGCGAGCTCAACATCGACCGCACCCCGGTGCCGGTGAGCGCCGCCGACGCCCAGCGCCTGCGCCAGCTGGAATGGGGCACCCGGCAGCTGGTGCCTGCCGTGGCCGGGCTGGCCAGCGAGGTGGTGGACATCACCTTCGATGCATTCGGTGCCACGGTGGAGATCCTCAGTGGCAGCAAGGGCAAGGCGCGCCAGGTGGCCCGGCTGCGCGGCGACGCCCACCAGTACGTGGACCGCACCCTCGGCCGCGGGATCTGGGAGCAGGCCGATTTCGGCGACGGCTTCGAGCAGCGCGTGGAGCAGGCGGCCGAATCCATGGCCGATTCCCTGGCCCGGGGCGTGATGTGGTCGATGTTCACTGGCGGTGCGCAGCGCATGGAGGCGCGTGCGGACAAGGTCGAGGCGCAGCTGGAGCGGACCATGGAAACCCGCGCCCAGGCGCTGGAGGCCCATGCGCAGTCGCTGTGCACCCAGGTGCTGGCGCTGGACCAGCTGCAGCAGGCGCTGGAGGTGCGCTACCAGGGCAAGCCGCTGGGAATGCTGGTGGTGGACCGCGACGAGGACGCCCCGCCCCCGCGCGAACAGCCGCGCAGCAAGGCGATCGCCCTGCCCACCCCGTAGCGAAGGGCAGGCCCCGGCACCCTCACGCCTTGTGCGGGGTGCCCAGGTACTCGGCGCTCTGCATTTCGATCAGGCGCGAGGCGGTGCGCTCGAACGCGCCCTGCAGACGCACGCCCGAGTACAGCGCCACCGGGGTATCGGTGGCGGTGCAGACCAGGTTGACGTGGCGGTCGTACAGCTCGTCGATCAGGTTGACGAAGCGGCGCGCGGCATCTTCGTTGAGGGTGTCGAAGTGCGGGATGTCGCCCAGCAGCACCGTGTTGAACTCGTGCGCGATCTCGATGTAGTCCGACGGGCCGCGCGGGCCTTCGCACAGCGCCTTGAAATCGAACCAGGCGATGCTCTTGCCGCGCGCCCGCACCGGGATCTTGCGGCCCTCGATCTCGATGTTGCCCGGCTTGGCCGGCTGACCGCCGCTCAACTCGGCCCAGCGCGTGCCCAGCCAGGCATCGCTGCCGGGGTCGCGCGGGGACTGGTACACCGGCGAGCGGGTCAACGCGCGCATCCGGTAGTCCTCGGTGCCTTCGGCGTACAGCTCCACGCAGTAGGTCTGCAGCAGGCTGATGGCCGGCAGGAAGCTGTCGCGCTGCAGGCCGTTGAGGTACAGGTTCTCCACCGCGGTGTTGGAGGTGGTCACCAGGGTCACGCCCTCGGCGAACAGCCGCTCCAGCAGCCGCGCCAGCAGCATGGCATCGCCGATGTCGGTGACGAAGAACTCGTCCAGCACCAGCACGCGCAGCTTGGCCCGCCATTCCTGGGCGATGCGCGCCAGCGGGTCGCTCTGGCCCTGGTGCTCGCGCAGCCGCTCGTGGATGCCGCGCATGAAGCGGTGGAAGTGGGTGCGGTACTTCTGCTCGATCGGCAGCCCGTCGTAGAACAGGTCCACCAGGAAGGTCTTGCCGCGCCCCACCCCGCCCCAGAAATACAGGCCCTTGACCGGCTCGGGCTTCTTCCAGAATGCCGACAGGCGGTCCAGCCAGCCGTCCTGGGCGCTGTCCACCAGCGCCACATGGATGCGGTCCAGCTCGGCCAGCGCGGCATGCTGGGCCGGGTCGTTCTGCCATTCGCCCCGGGCCACGCCCTCGGCGTAGCGCTGCGACGGGGTCAGTGCACCGTCACTCATGCGCCCGTGGCGCCTGCGTCAGGCAGCCAATGCTTGACGCCGTGGGTGATGGCCCCGCGCAGGTCGATCAGCTTGCGGTGGAAGAAGTGGCTGGTGTCGGGCATGCGCACCAGTTCGTGCGGCGCCTGCAGGCTGCCGAGCCAGTCATAGACCGCCTGCGGGTCGACGATTTCGTCTTCTTCGCCCTGGATGACCAGCCATTGCGCGGGCGGCTGGATGCCGTCGAAGTCCCAGCGCCCGGCAGGCGGCGCGATCGAGATCTGCGCGTCCGGCTGCAGCGCAGCGGCCGCCTTGAGCGACACAAAGGCACCGAAGCTGAAGCCGGCCAGCCACAGGCGCTCGCCCGGGCGCTGCGCACGGACCCAGGCCACCACGGCTGCCAGGTCGTCCTGCTCGCCGTTGCCGTGGTCGAAGCTGCCGGCCGAGGTACCGACGCTGCGGAAGTTGAAGCGCACCGTGGTGATGCCCAGCGCGCGCAGGCTGGTGGCGACCATGGTCACCACCTTGTTGTGCATGGTGCCGCCCTCGGTGGACAGCGGGTGGCAGATCACCGCCACGATCGGCTGGGCCGGCGCGTCACCGGTGGGCAGGTCGACGGCAACGTCCAGCGGCCCGACCGGGCCGTCCAGCACCAGGGCAGCGCTGGCTTGGGGGAAAGGGGGATTGTGCATGGCGTCATAATACCGCTCCTCCGCGGGCTGCACCGCCGCGCTTGCCGGGTTCGTCATGCTCTATCTGGTTTTCAGTGTGTGCTGCAGTGTGCTGGTGTCGGTGCTGCTGAAGCTGGCGCCGCGCCAGCGCCTGGACATGGCGCAGGTGGTGACCTGGAATTACCTGCTGGCCAGCGTGCTCAGCCTGGTGTTGCTGCGGCCGTCGCTGGCGTCGTTGCAGACCGCGCATGCGCCGTGGCTGGCCCTGCTGGGCCTGGCGGTGACGCTGCCCACCATCTTTCTGGTGATGGCCCGTGCGGTCACCCGCGCCGGCATCGTGCGCAGCGACGTGGCCCAGCGGTTGTCGCTGCTGCTGTCGCTGCTGGCGGCCTTCCTGGTGTTCGGCGAGACCGCCAACGGCTGGAAGCTGGCCGGCCTGGGGCTGGGCCTGCTGGCGATCGTGGGCATCAGCGTGCGCCCGCGCGCCACCGCCACCGCCGCCACCGCGCCCGGCGGCGAGCGTGCCTGGCCGTGGCTGCTGGCGGTGTGGGTGGGCTACGCGCTGGTGGACATCATGCTCAAGCAGGTGGCGCTGTCGGGCACGCCGTCGATGGCCGCGCTGACGGCCAGCTTCGGGCTGGCCTTCGTGCTGATGCTGGCGCTGCAGCTGTGGCGGCATGCCAGCGGTGCGTCTCCGCTGCAGTGGCGCAACGTGGGGGCCGGCGCGCTGCTGGGGCTGCTCAACTTCGGCAACATCCTGTTCTACGTACGCGCGCACCAGCACCTGCCGGACAGCCCGGCGGTGGTGTTTGCCGGCATGAACATCGGCGTGGTGGTGGTGGGCGCCCTGGTGGGCGTGCTCGCGTTCGGCGAACGCACCAGTGTGTGGAACCGCGTTGGCCTTGGGCTGGCGGTGGTGGCGATCGGGTTGATCGCGTGGGGTACCGCCGGGTAGGTATCGACCGTTGGTCGATACCTCGGCAACCGGCCCCGTTGATCAGCGATCAAAGCCCAGCAGCAGCGGGTCGTGGTCCGAACTGCGCCAGGGGCCCGGTTCGTTGCGGCCCTGGTAGCCCACGTCCTCGGCCTCGTCGGCATTGATGTGCCATTCGGCGGCGCCCTGCAGGCGCTGGGCCATGGACGGGCTGAGCAGGGCGTGGTCGAGGCGGCCACTCAGCCCGTTGTAGACATAGCTGTAGGGGCGCTCGACCTTGGCCGCGGCGAAGGCGTCGCGCCAGCCGGCGTCGTGCAGCGTGCGGATCGGGTCTTCCATCGCGTAGGCGTTGAAGTCGCCGAGCAGCACCACGTCCTTTACCTTCAGGCGAGCGGCTTCGCCCTGCACCCAGGCGTTCAACTGCCGGGCCGATTCCACCCGGGTGGCATTCCAGCAGCCCTGGCCATCGTTCTGGTCGGCGTCGGCACCGGTGGTGTCGCGGCAGCCCTTGGACTTGAAGTGGTTGGCCACCACCATGAACGGCTGGCCCATGCCCTGGAAGGCCTGCGCCAGCGGCGCGCGGCTGTGTTCGGCGAACGGGCCGTCGAGCTTGGTCACCGGCCGGCCCAGCGGCTTGAACCCGCCCTTGCGATAGATGATGCCCACCCGGATCGGGTTGGTGCCGGGGCCCTGCCCGGCATCCACGAAGGCCCAGGCATCCTTGGGGTCGAGCGGGGCGTTGAGGGCGTCCACCAGTTCGGCGATGGCCGAGTGCGGCCCATAGCCGTCGTTCTCCAGTTCCATCAGCGCGGCGATATGCGCATCCAGCCCGTTGATGGTGGCCACCAGCTTGGCGGTCTGTGCCTGGTGTTCGGCCAGCGTACGCGCGCCGCGCAGCGTGGGGTACCCGCCGCCCTGGCCATCGCCGTTGAAGTAGTTTTCCAGGTTGAAGGCGGCGATATGCAGCGACCCGGCCACCTTCGGCACGGCCGGGCGCTCCACCGCCGGCACCTGCAGCGGCCCGGTCACCTGCAGGCGCGGGGTGCCCTTGGCGTCGATGCGGACGATGCCTTCCACGTTGCGCAGGACCATGCCGGTGCGCAGGTCGGCATTGGCCGGCAGGTAGGCCACCGGGCCGGGATCGCGTGCGTTACTGCCGTCATCGAGCAGCAGGCGGCGGTGTGCGTTGTCGGCGGTGACCTGGGCATGGCCGGCGCTGTGCGGTGCGGCCACTTCGCTGGGCTGCCAAAGGCGTCCGTCGAAGGCCACGCTGAGTTCGCCGAAGCGGGCCAGCCCGTCGGTGCCGGCCAGGGTCAGCGGCGCGGCGATGCGCACCTTCTGGCCGTCCAGGGTGCGCCAGTCGGTGGGCGGCGCGGTCAGGGTGATGCTGGCCGACGCGGAGGCTGCGGCCGGGCGCGCCTGGGGCGCGGTAGCGGGCTGCGGCTGGGCGGCGTGGGCTACGCCGGACAAGGCCAGCGCAAGGGCGAACACAAGCGGGGAACGACGCATCGGTGGGGCGACTCCGGAAAGGGGCAAGAGCAAGTGTGGGGGCGAAAGATGACCCGCCAGCGACCGGCGACGATGGTAGCAACGCAACGCCGCCACCGCCCGGGGGCGGTGTGGGTGTGGGTGTAGGTGTGCGGATGCGGGGTTGGCGGACGCCGTAGATGGGCGGACGCGGTGAACGGGTGGACGCCGGTAGAGCCGACCGTTGGTCGGCTGCTCCGGATAGCCGACCAACGGTCGGCTCTACCGCGTTGTGAACAGCCGACCAGCGGTCGGCTCTACCGGAGGTTGGCCAGCATCCAGTCGACGGTGGCGTGGATCTGCTCTTCGGTGAGCGCCGGGTTGCCGCCCTTGGGCGGCATGATGCCGCCGTCCGGACCGGTGTAGCCCTCCAGCGCGTGCTTGTAGAGGGTGTCCTTGCCCTGGGCGATGCGCGCATCCCAGTGGCTGTGGTCCAGGGTGGGGGCATTGCCCACGCCGTTGGTGTGGCAGGCGGTGCAGAGGTTGTCGAAGATCACCTTGCCGTCGGTGGTGCCGCCGTAGGCCACCTGCGAAGCTGCCTTGGCCAGCGCCGCAGCCTTGGCGGCGGCCTGCGCTGCCACGCCGGTGCTGCCGGCATAGACCGCGCCGGCCGGGGCGATGCGCTGTTCGGTGCGCTTGGCCGCCATGGGCGAGACCTCAGCGGGAATGCTGGTATGCAGGTATGCGGCAAAGACGATCAGGCCGAGCGTGATGGCCACCAGTAAGGCAATGACCATGGAAAAGCGTTTCAGGAACTCGAGGTCGTAATTCCGCACTCTCTTTACCCCTGGCTGGTAGTCGTTGGACCACGGCTTGTCGGCCGAGTATGACCAGCGTCAGCGGCGATCTGCAAGCCGCCGCGTTCTATCGCAATGCAGCATGGGCGCGGCTCAGGCGCCGGCGGCACGCAGGCAGAAAACGCAGATCGACTCCACCAGCAGGTCTTCGTCGCCATGCGCGTCGCGGCTGGGCGCGGTCGGCCCGACCAGCGCCTCGGTGAACGCACCGACGATGCAGGCCGCCGCCACGTGGGTGTCCTGCGGCGGGAACGTCCCCGCTTCGATGCCCTCGGCGACGATGCGACGGAACACCTCGCCGAACAACCGGCGGCAGCGGATGCGCTCGGCCTCCACCTCCGGGTCCACCGGCTCGGCGATGAACGCATAGGCGAGCCCGGGGCCGGCCAGCGCGCGCCGTACGAAGGCGGTAATGGCCCGGCGCAGGCGCTCCGGCGCCGGCAGCGGCTCGGCGGCGATCGCCTCGAAGATGCGCAGCTCGTGCTCGACCGCGGCGGTGAGCACCTCCACGAACAACTCGGCCTTGGACGGGAAGTGGCGGTAGATCAGCCCGGTGGACACCCCGGCCTCGGCCGCCACGGCGGTCACCGGCGCATTGCGGTAGCCGCCGGCGGCCACCAGCGCACGGGTGGCCAGCAGGATCCGTTCACGGGCGCCTGCCAGGCGTTCTTCCATCAGTGCTGAGCGTTTGTAGGCCATTTGTTGATTCTATGTTCAATTTTTGAATTTGTGTTCACTTCTTCCACGAACCCCGCTACGCTGGGCCATATCGCCCGCGGGACGGCTGGTGCCGTCCACCCCAACCGGCGCGCCCATCCAGCAGTTGCGGAGTCGCCCCATGCACGTCCCCACCATGAATTTCGATCTCGGCGAAGAGATCGACCTGCTGCGCCAGAGCGTGGCCCATTTTGCCTCGGTCGAGATCGCACCGTTGGCCGCCCAGGCCGATGAAGAGAATCTGTTCCCGCATGCGCTGTGGCGCAAGCTCGGCGAGCAGGGCCTGCTCGGGCTGACCGTGGAAGAGGAATACGGCGGCAGCGGCATGGGCTACCTGGCCCACGTGGTGGCGATGGAAGAGATTTCGCGCGCCTCCGGCGGCATCGGCCTGTCCTACGGCGCGCACTCCAACCTGTGCGTGAACCAGCTGCGCAAGAACGGCAACGAAGCGCAGAAGCAGCGCTTCCTGCCCGGCCTGTGCAGCGGCGAGAAGGTCGGCGCACTGGCCATGAGCGAACCGGGCGCAGGCTCGGACGTGGTGTCGATGAAGCTGCGCGCCGACAAGCGCGGCGACCACTATGTGCTCAACGGCAACAAGATGTGGATCACCAACGGCCCCGACGCCGACGTGCTGGTGGTCTACGCCAAGACCGACGTGGAGGCCGGCGCCAAGGGCATCACCGCGTTCCTGGTCGAGAAAGGCATGAAGGGCTTCTCCACTGCGCAGAAGCTGGACAAGCTGGGCATGCGCGGCTCCAACACCTGCGAACTGGTGTTCGAAGACTGCGAAGTGCCCGCTGAGAACGTGCTGGGCGCGGTCGGCGGCGGCGTGAACGTGCTGATGTCCGGCCTGGACTTCGAGCGCGTGGTGCTGTCCGGTGGGCCGCTTGGCCTGATGGCCGCGGCCATGGACGTGGTGATGCCCTACGTGCACGAGCGCAAGCAGTTCGGCCAGGCCATCGGCACCTTCCAGCTGATGCAGGCCAAGCTGGCCGACATGTACGTGGGCCTCAACGCCTGCCGCGCCTATGTGTATGCGGTGGCCCGCGCCTGCGACCAGGGCCGCACCACCCGCCAGGACGCCGCCGGTGCGATCCTCTACTCGGCCGAGAAGGCCACCTGGCTGACCGGCCAGGCGATCCAGGTACTGGGCGGCAACGGCTACATCAACGAGTACCCGACCGGGCGGCTGTGGCGCGATGCCAAGCTGTATGAAATCGGCGCGGGCACCTCGGAAATCCGCCGCATGCTGATCGGTCGCGAACTGTTCCAGCGCACCAAGTAAGGGAAGGCCATGAGCGTATTGAGCAGCCAGCTGCAACCGGGCAGTGATGTTTTCGAGGCCAACCGCACTGCCCTGCAGGCGGTGGTCGATGACCTGCGTGCCACCCTGGCGAAGACCGCGCTGGGCGGCAGCGAGGCCGCCCGCGCCAAGCACACCGCGCGTGGCAAGCTGCTGGTGCGTGATCGCATCGATGCGCTGCTGGATGCAGGCAGCGCGTTCCTGGAGATCGCGCCGCTGGCCGCGCACGGCATGTACGGAGACCCCATCCCCAGCGCGGGCGTGGTGGCCGGCATCGGCCGGGTGTCGGGCGTCGAATGCGTGATCGTGGCCAACGACGCCACCGTCAAGGGCGGCACCTACTACCCGATGACGGTCAAGAAGCACCTGCGCGCGCAGGAAGTGGCCGAACAGAACCGCCTGCCCTGCATCTACCTGGTGGATTCGGGCGGTGCGTTCCTGCCGCTGCAGGACGAGGTATTCCCGGACCGCGACCATTTCGGCCGGATCTTCTACAACCAGGCCAACCTGTCCGCGCAGGGCATCCCGCAGATCGCCTGCGTGATGGGCAGCTGCACCGCCGGCGGCGCGTATGTGCCGGCCATGAGCGATGAAACGGTGATCGTGCGCGAGCAGGGCACCATCTTCCTCGGCGGCCCGCCGCTGGTGAAGGCGGCCACCGGCGAAGTGGTGACCGCCGAAGAACTGGGCGGTGCCGACGTGCACACGCGCATTTCCGGCGTGGCCGACCACATGGCCGACAACGACCTGCAGGCGCTGGCCCGGGTCCGCGCGATCATCGCCCAGCTCAACTGGCGCAAGCCCGAGCCGGCCCTGGCCGTGCAGGCCGCGGTGGAACCGCGCTACCCGGCCAACGAGCTGTATGGCGTGATCCCCGCCGACACGCGCAAGCCGTACGACGTGCGCGAAGTGATCATGCGCATCGTCGACGACTCGCGGTTCGACGAATTCAAGCCGCGCTATGGCAACACTCTGGTCACCGGCTTCGCGCACCTGCACGGCTACCCGGTGGGCATCATCGCCAACAACGGCATCCTGTTCTCCGAGTCCGCGCTGAAGGGCGCGCACTTCATCGAACTGTGCACCCAGCGCGGCATTCCGCTGGTGTTCCTGCAGAACATCACCGGGTTCATGGTGGGCCGCAAGTACGAGCACGGCGGCATCGCCAAGGACGGGGCCAAGCTGGTGATGGCGGTGGCCTGCGCCAAGGTGCCCAAGTTCACCGTGGTCATCGGCGGTTCGTTCGGCGCCGGCAACTACGGCATGTGCGGCCGCGCCTATTCGCCCAACTTCCTGTGGATGTGGCCGAACGCCCGCATCGGCGTGATGGGCGGCGAACAGGCCGCCAGCGTGCTGGCCACGGTCAAGCGCGACGGCATCGAGGCCAAGGGCGGGCAGTGGTCGGCCGAGGAAGAGGACGGCTTCAAGGCGCCGATCCGCGACCAGTTCGAACAGCAGGGCCACCCCTACTACGCCAGCGCGCGGTTGTGGGACGACGGCGTGATCGATCCGGCCGACACCCGCCGCGTGCTGGGCCTGGCGTTGTCGGCCAGCCTCAACGCACCGGCGCGGAAAACCGACTTCGGCGTGTTCCGCATGTAAGGCACGCGCGGCACCGCTGGGTGCCGCCCCTTCTTCGCCATTGGCCCGCGCAACGAGACCCCCCATGTTCACCAAGATCCTGATTGCCAACCGCGGCGAAATCGCCTGCCGCGTCATCGCTACCTGCAAGCGTCTGGGCATCGCCACCGTGGCGGTGTATTCGGACGCCGACCGCAACGCGCGCCACGTGCGCCTGGCAGACGAGGCCATCGCGATCGGCCCGGCGCCGGCCCGCGAGAGCTACCTGCGCGGCGACGCGATCCTGGACGCCGCACGCCGCACCGGCGCGCAGGCCATCCACCCCGGTTACGGCTTCCTGTCCGAGAACGCCGGCTTCGCCCAGGCCTGCGCCGAGGCGGGCATCGTCTTCATCGGCCCGTCGGCCGACGCGATCCGCGCGATGGGCGACAAGAGTGCCGCCAAGGCGCTGATGCAGCAGGCCGGCGTGCCGTTGACCCCGGGCTACCACGGCGATGACCAGGCCCCGCAGTTCCTGCGTGCCCAGGCCGATGCGATCACCTACCCGGTGTTGATCAAGGCCAGCGCCGGGGGCGGTGGCAAGGGCATGCGCCGCGTGGACGACAGTGCCGATTTCATCGAGGCCCTGGCCAGCTGCCAGCGCGAGGCGCAGGCCGCGTTCGGCAACGCGCACGTGCTGGTGGAGAAGTATGTCGAGCGCCCGCGCCATATCGAGATCCAGGTGTTCGGCGACAGCCATGGCAACGTGGTGTACCTGTTCGAGCGCGACTGCTCGGTGCAGCGCCGCCACCAGAAGGTGCTGGAAGAAGCCCCCGCACCCGGCATGACCGCCGAGCGCCGCGCCGCGATGGGCAAGGCCGCGGTGGAGGCCGCGCGCGCGGTGAACTACGTGGGTGCCGGCACGGTGGAATTCATTGCCGCCCCCAACGGCGAGTTCTTCTTCATGGAAATGAACACCCGCCTGCAGGTGGAGCACCCGGTGACCGAGTGCATCACCGGCACCGACCTGGTGGAGTGGCAGCTGCGCGTGGCCAGCGGGGAACCGCTGCCGCTGCGGCAGGACCAGCTGCAGATCCGCGGCCATGCGCTGGAAGCGCGCCTGTATGCCGAAGACGCCGACCGGGGTTTCCTGCCGTCCACCGGCACCCTGCGCCACCTGCGCCTGCCGGCCAACACCGCGCACGTGCGCGTGGACGCGGGCGTGGAACAGGGTGATGCGATCACCCCGTTCTACGACCCGATGATTGCCAAGCTGATCGTGTGGGACGTGGACCGCGACGCCGCGCTGCGCCGCATGCAGCAGGCCCTGGCCGAGTGCGAAGTGGTGGGCGTGACCACCAATGCGGCGTTCCTGCGCCGGCTGGTGATGACCGGTTCATTCGCCCACGCGGACCTGGACACGGCGCTGATCGAGCGCGAGCAGGCCGCGCTGGCGCCCAGCGCCGAAAGCAGCGACCCGACAGTGTGGGCGCTGGCCGCCATTGCCGCGGTCGGCAGCCAGGCGCCCGCCAGCGTCGACGCACGCGACCCGCATTCGCCGTGGCAGCGGCAGGATGGCTGGCGGCTGGGCGCGCGCGCACCGCATGCGCTCAGCCTTGAATACCGGGGCACCGCGCAGGCGGTGACCGCGTTGGAACACGACGGCACCTGGTCGGTGACCGTCGGGGATGCGCGGGTGCTCGCCCACGGCGGGCTCGACGGCGACAGGCTGCGCGTGCAGGCCGGCGATGCCCTGCACCGTGCCCGCGTGGTCCGCGATGGCAGCGAGGTGTACCTGTTCGGCAGCGATGGCGCGCAGCGCTTCACTCTCCACGACCCGGTCAGCGAGGCCGACCAGGCCGTGGCCGATGCCGGCAGCCTGCTGGCACCGATGCCCGGCCGCATTGTCGCCACGGTGGTGGCGCCGGGCACGAAGGTCACGCGCGGTGCACCGCTGCTGGTGCTGGAGGCGATGAAGATGGAACACACCCTGCAGGCACCCGCCGATGGCGTGGTGCAGGGCTACCGGGTCAAGGCCGGGGACCAGGTGGGTGACGGGGCGGTGCTGGTGGATTTCGAGGCGGACGGGGCCTGAGCCCCGCCTGCCGACTTCGCAAGGGCGGCGATCAGGTTGCCGCCGCTTGCCAGATGACCCCCGCCGGGTCGAGTTCGGTGGTGGTCATCTGTGCGGCACGCCAGCCGAAGCCGCACACAGCGAGCACACCTTCGGCGATGGTATCGAGCCTGAGCGCGCGTTCGAGGTGCTTTTCGTTGATGGCGCCCGTAATGAAAGCGCCCAACCCGGCATCGGTCGCGGCCAGGTAAAGCGTCTGGGAAAGGTGGCCGGCTTCCATGGCCACCACGCGGTAGCTCTTGGCATGTTGGCGATACTTCCAGAAAGTACGATTGAACCGGGGCGCCAGCACCACCAGCACGTGCGCATCGGCGAACCAATGCTGCTGCCCCACGGCCTCCATGACAAAGTCGCGATCCAGCACGGCGTCCGTACCGACCGGCGCGATCTGGTGGCTGTCACTCTGGTAGTGGTAGATCCCGGGTGCGACCCCTTCGACATGCTGCACCAGCAGGTAGGCCTCGATCGGATGCAGTCCGCCCCCCGAGGGCACGTTCTTCTTGAGGAAGACGAGATCCTCGCCCACCCGCTGCTGCGCGGTGCTGCCGAAGGTCCGCTGCAGAACCTGGGCAAACAGCGCCAGCGGCAACGGCTGCCGGGTGTCGAAGTTCCGGCAGGTGACACGCCGGGCCAACAGGTCGTCGAAGCAGCCGCTGGGTGACCGGGGCAGCTGCTGGGGTGGGCCGCTCCCCTCGATGCGGGCGCACTCTGCGGGTGGAGCACCCAACGTGCGACGCATCTGGACCGCCGTTTCGGTCTCGGACTCCTTCATGTTCCGCACCGCGTCCACGCCGTCCCAGCGCGAGAATGCATGCAGCACCGCAGCAAGGGGATGCCAATGGGCCTGACGGAGCCGTGCGTCACGCGTGGCGTGCAGCGGGTCAGCCGGGTCCTGGGCGATCACCAGACCGGCCGCCAGCAGTGGGGCAGCCAGCATGGCCTCGGCACTTCCTTCCTCCAGTGCGTGCCAGCGGCTGGGACTCAGGCGGCCCAACCATGCCTGGGCGCGGCCGTCGACCCTGACCGGCGCGTCCAGGTGGGGTGCCAGGGCGTACCACGCCAGGTCGCGTACCAGCCCGTCACCTCCCTGTAGAAGGCTTTCAAAACGGAACTCGATGGTTTCCCGTGGTTCCAGCACCAGTACCGCACACCGCCTGACCTGCATCTGCTGTTCCCCTTCGGCAACCCGTTCGTGTTCCACCATATCGATCCATCCGCCCACAACTTGATGGCGACTGCTCCCGATGCCTCAAGATGTGCCGGGCTGGGCCGAAACCAGCACATCGTCCCGACCATCCAAGGATCCGCCATGCCCTCGTTGAAGCTCGAACCCTCCGTCGCCCGGCACCTGGTTCACCTGTTGGCCACGGATGATGCATTCCGCCAGCAGTTTGCCACCGCGACCGAAGCGGCCCTGATCGCTGCGGGCCATGTCCCGGAAGATCAAACGTCGCTGGCAGAATTCGTCACGCTCTGCTGCGCCAACGTGCAGTTGGCCGACAAGGAAGCCATCGCGGCCGCCGAGGAGCAGATCGTGGCCATGCTCACCTGTGGCACCGCGTACACGGTTCCGATGCTCGAACACGGCCATGGCGGTCCGCGCACACTGCGCTGATGGTCCTGTCGATCACGGTCTTCCGCGCGCTGCCGCTGGCGGCAGCGTTGCGGGATCGCCCGCTATCCTGCGCACGTCCAGCACGTTGAGTGCCTGCAGGCAGTAGCTGCATTCCACCTCGGCATAGGCGAGTCCCGCCTTGTCGCGCAGCCAGGCGGCGTGCTGAGCGACGCCGAGGGTATCGCCGGCATCCCGGGCGGCCTGCAGCGCCGATACCCGTACCTGTAGACGCGACTGCTCACCGATGTAAGGCGCAAGGTGATGCAAGGCGTCCTTTGGTCGCCCGTCCAGACGCAGGCGCTCGGCGGCCAACACCGCGTTCATTTCATCGACCAACCGACTGGGTGGCACCCCTTTCAACAGCGCGATGCGCTCGGGGACCGCTTTGGCGAGCTGGCGATCGCCGAGCCTCAAGGCGACCAGCGCGGCCGCCTGGGTGGTGACGATGCGGTCGATGAGATCCACCGGCGGTATGTTGGCGATGTCGTCCAAGGGCACCCGTGACGCTTCACGCAACAGCGCGAGCGCGGACGCGCGTCGGCCGGCCTGCATCTGCGCCACGGCAAGTGGCACGTAGAAGTTGTAACGGTCCACACCGGTTTTTGTGCCGCTTCGCGTCATTCCCCGCTGGGCCAGGCGTATCGCCGAGTCCGCGTCGCCCTGGTCCAGTGCGACCGAGGTGCGGAACACATCGGCGTGGAAGTTGCCTGCGGTGACGCGGTCCAGTAGAACGGCCGCACGCGGATAGTCCCGCCTGGCGGCTGCCACCGTCGCCTGCCGCATCAGTGCGCCCTCCCAGCCCGTAGCGGCCGCCTTGCCTGCCGCAACGTCGGCTGCGTCGTATTGCCCCAATGCCAGCAGGATGCGTCCGTACTGATCCAGGGCCACGGCAGGCAGGTCGACGTGACTCTCGCTGACGCGATGTGCCAGCGGGAGCGCTTCGTTGAACCGGTTCTCCACGAACAGATTGAGTGCGGCGTTGTAGGTGGCCGGCAGGTAGTCCGGGTAGAGCTCGGCCATGCGCACCCAGCCGTCGGTGGCGCGGCCCGGGTCGGTGATCTGCAGCGCCCAGTTGCGGACGTAGATTTCCTCGCGGCTGGCAAGATGGCTGGAACGCTGCTGCGCCTGCACCAGGGCCTTGGCCGCACTGGCGAAGTCGGCGCTGGAGAAATGCGCCCGGGTCTGTCCCAGCCACGCCAGGGCGAAGGCGTCGTCGATCTGCGTTGCCTGCTGGTAAAACGCCAGCGCGCCCTTGTAGTCGCCCCGCGCATAGCGGCGCTGTCCGAGTGCATACGCGCGCAGCGCGTCGAGGCTGCTGGTGGTGACCTCGGGCAGGGGTTGGCTGTTGCGTTCGATGACGGCCACTTCCTCGCCCAGATCATCACGCAGCTGGCGCGACACGTCATCGATCGCATTGAGGACGGCGCCTTTCCTGGCCACCGATGACCGGACGGCCAGCGTCTGTCGTGTCTGCGGATCCACCACCTCCACGGAGAACCGGGTGCGCCCCCCGACGGTCGCCACCACGGGCAGCAACACCAGCCGCGCACCGGATCGCACCGCAACGGTGGTGGCATTGCTTCTGTCCAATGGGTCGGTTTCAGGCGACTTGCGCATCATCTCCAGGATGCGGGAAATGCGGTCGTCACTGACGACATTGACGTAGCGCGACTGCTCCAGGCTGATGCGGAACGCCTGGTCGAGCGCGTCATCGAGCATCACGTTGTTGCTCAGATTCTCAAGCTTGCCCACCACGACCCAGTCCCGCTCGGCGAACGCGATGGCCGGTTCGGGGCGCAGCAGCATCCAGGCGCAGATGCCTACCACCAGCGCCAATGCTGCTTCCGCGGCAAGGGCCGTCGGCTGGCGCCAGAGCGGTATGTCGCGGCGGGCCTTCGCGTTTCCGCGTGGCATTCGCAGCGGGGCCGATCCGATCTCGCCCACCTCGAACACTTCCTGCCGGGTCGGTATGCCCTTGAATCGCCAGCGACCATGCGATTTCCACACCAGGCGCGTGCCGCGTTCGCCCAGCTCGCCTGCGGCCCGGTGGGTCAACGACTCGGCGCCGGCCGACAGCAGGAGCTGCCCGGGCCTGGCCAGCGTCATCAGACGCGCGGCCATCGGCTTGGCCAGGCCTTCCACTTCCACGGACTTGGCGCCTGCCTTGATCGCCTCGGCGCTGTTTTCCCAGGTCAAGACCTCGCCAACATGCAATCCGGCGCGGGCACGCAGAACGATCCCCCGCTGCTCGCCGATCGCCTGCAGGCCCTGCTGGTAATCCAGCGCGAACCCCAATGCGTCGATCGCACGATCAAACAACAGAAACAGGCCGTCAGAACGGTCAATCTGGTGCCCGTTCCACAGTTGCTGCAACCCCAATACCAATCGGTCGTGATGCTGGAAAAGTTCAGCGGCCGCCGCGTCACCGATGCGCTCCACCAGGACCATCGAGTCGCACAGATCGGTGAACAACAGCGCCCGCATCTGGGGGGCCTGGGTCGACGCTCCGTTGTCGCCGTTCATGCCGATCTTCCCCCGATCAGGGTGAGGCGGTCGCGGCACGCGACCAGTGCAGCCGGTTGCCGCCCAGGCGCTTGGCCTGGTACAGCGCGTTGTCGGCGCGAGCGTACCACTCGCTCCAGTCGGTGTGGGGCTCCAGCAGGCGCACGCCGATGCTGACCGGGCAGACGTGCGGTACGCCGTGGGCGCGGTCCATCAGGCCGTGTACCGCGCTGAGGATGAACTCGGCCGCGTGCTGCAGGCTGTCGGCGTTTGCGGAGCGCAGCAGCAGGCAGAACTCGTCGCCCCCCAGCCGGCAGGCCAGGTCGGCTTCGGTGGCCACCGAGCGCAGGATGTTGGCCACGCTCTGCAGGACCCGGTCGCCGGCCTGGTGGCCGTGCTCGTCGTTGACCTGCTTGAAGTGGTCGCAGTCGATCAGCAGCAGCCCCTGCGGCGCGCCGTCGGCATGGCTGCGGCAGTCCTGCAGGTACAGCGCCAGGCCACGCCGGTTGTGCAGGCCGGTGAGCTCGTCGGTGCGCACCAGTTCGCGGGTATGGGTGAGCTGGTGGGTGGTGACGTACAGGTTGTCCAGCGCGGTTTCCAGGTCGTGGTTGCGCCGCCGCAGCTGGCGGATCAGGACCTGTTCGTTGCTCACCACGCGCATGATGGTACGGCGCAGGAAATACGCCACCAGGCCCGGGTCGCGGTCGACCAGGCGCTGGAAATCGGCATTGCCCAGTTCCAGCACCACGCTGTCGGCCATCGCGCGTGCATCGGCGCTGCGCGGATGGTCGCCGATCAACAGGCCCAGTTCGCCGAAGAATTCGTTGGGACCAAGCGACTTCACCACCAGGTCGTCGCCGAAATCCAGCTCGATGCCACCGCTCACGACTACATACATGGTGTCGCCGGCTTGACCGCGCTGGAACAGCAGGTCACCCTTGGTCAGGCACTGCTGCCTGCCGAATTCGGCGAACAGCGCGAACTCGGCATTGCTCAGGATGGCGTGCACGATCTCAGCCATCGCAGTCTCGGCGATGCCTGGTTCCTGTTCGCACACAATCGCCGCAACCTTGCCGGTCATCCCGTGCACCCGCTTCCCAGCGTTCCCCCGGTGAGCCGAGGAGAATAGCACCCCTAAAAAGTGTGCGCCTCATCCCATTTCCGAATGGGCGCGCGGTTTTTCGGGCCCCCGTCATCTTCACACAAGACGCCGATTGCGGCCGGTGGCGGCCATCCGGGTGACAACGCCGGGACTGGACGACATCTTTGGGCGCTCACGCGGACACTTGAGTACTGCAACTATTCGGAAATTCGTCTGTTCGCGCAGATGCAAATCATTGATTTAATTGCTGTATTTGATGCTGGCATAGCGTTAACTTGGCCGATTAAGGATTTCCCGATGGCCGTGCCGAAGCCATGCCCGTACGCTCGACTCCCCTGCACCACAGAATGCCGATGATATGGATGTCTCCGGCACTGCGGGCTTGGCCGTGCTTGCCGCTCCTTCACCCCAGGCACGCCTGATCCAGTTGCAGGCTGCCCCCAGCTTGGTCGTGGAGCGTTTCGAGGGCCAGGAATCCAGTCTGCGGCGGCAACCGCTTCGAGATCGACTGCCTGTCCACCGATGCGTTCCTGGACATGGACCCGTGGCTGGAACAGCCGCTGACCCTGCAACTGCGGCAAGCCGACGGCGGCCAGCGCCCGCCCGTGCCATCACCACCCGTTACCAGGCTGCTGGCCGCGGGCTTGGCCTGCGGATCAAGTAGCCCTAAGGTGAAGCTCGCGCTACTGTGAACAATATGAAAGCCTTGATGATTGGCCTCCTCTCGACTCTCGCCACATCGTGAACGCCTTCTTCTATGACGAGGAGGCTGGTCCATTTCCGTTGATCTCAAGAGATGGAAGATACGTCGCAGTCGATGGCAAGCCGGATTGCAGTGCTCACGCGAAGCTTGGCGTTTGGGACATCCACGAAAACAAGAAGGTTGTTCTCAATGGAGAACGCTCCGCGGTGGAAGCAGAGTGCAGGGGACTATTCGAGTCTGGTCCAGGCGATCAAGGCTCGCGCTGAAGTGGGTGATCGGACACTCAATTGTAGTAATGAACGTGGTGGATTGCCGGACACGCTCAACAGCCAGCATCGACACCACTGAGTTTGATTCATGGCGCGAGCACTTTTTCTATCTATCCCCTTTCTTCTGTCAGCCAGCACATGCTTCGCTGCTGGAAACACGCAAACGTTGCAAGAGCGTTGCGAAAGTACAGCGGTTGACGACCTGGTTGTGATCAGGATATCGCCCCAAGGGCATGAAAAGCTCAGCGCTTGTCCACCCGGAGTGGAGAGCGACTGCATCTACAGCCTGACCGTTGGCCAAACCTACAGCGCTGGCATGCCAGATCTCAATGCGGACGGTCGCCCAGACCAACTCGTGAAGCACTTCGGCTCGAACTACGGCGACGTCGATGTAGTGCACTACCTTGGCTTCGTGCAATGCGGGGATGGCACGGCCATCAAAGTGCTTGAGGGACAATTCAAGGATGTCATCGCACCAGTCAACATCACCGAACCGTGGCCCGATCTGACTGCCACGCGTGGATGCGCTGCATCCGGGCAAGAAGAAGCTCCGCCGCAGAGAATCAAACTCAGCTTCAATCCTGAAAGCTACCGCTATGAGGAAGACCCGAAACTGGATCCCGCATCCTCGTGCACACGCTCCCCCTGAGCAGAAGGGGCGGCTCCTCGATAAGGGTGTTCTCACCAACAACACCCCGTGCTGGTCGCTGAGCCCCAGGTCCTGACTGGAACATCCGGCATTGCCCGGTACTCCCAAGTACCGGACAGCTCCCCATACGCACAGACACGACGGGCGGTCCCCCGACCGCCCGTCGCCCCGGCCTTCCCTGGCCGCCCTTGGTGATCGTCAGGCTGCCCGTTCGGCGTTGAACTGCTCTTCCTCGGTGGACCCGCTCAGGGCGGTGGTCGAGGACTGGCCCTGCTGGATGGCCTGGGTAACCGCATCGAAGTAGCCGGTGCCGACCTCGCGCTGGTGCTTGACCGCCGTGAAGCCGCGGTCGGCGGCGGCGAATTCGGCCTCCTGCAGCTCCACGAAGGCGCTCATCTGGCGGCGGGCGTAGCCGTGGGCCAGGTTGAACATGGAGTAGTTCAGGGCGTGGAAGCCGGCCAGGGTGATGAACTGGAACTTGTAGCCGTACTTGGCAATTTCCTTCTGGAAGGTCGCGATGGTCGCGTCGTCCAGGTTCTTCTTCCAGTTGAAGCTGGGCGAACAGTTGTAGGCCAGCAGCTTGCCCGGGAATTTGGCGTGGATGGCCTCGGCGAACTGGCGGGCGAACTCCAGGTCCGGCTTGCCGGTTTCACACCAGATCAGGTCGGCGTAGGGGGCGTAGGCCAGGCCGCGGCTGATCGCCTGGTCCAGGCCGTTGCGGGTCTTGTAGAAGCCTTCCACGGTCCGCTCGCCGGTGGTGAACGGCTGGTCGTTGGCATCCACGTCGCTGGTCAGCAGGTCGGCGGCTTCGGCATCGGTACGCGCCACCAGCAGGGTGGGCACGCCCATCACGTCGGCGGCCAGGCGCGCGGCGTTGAGCTTCTCGATGGCCTCGCGGGTGGGCACCAGCACCTTGCCGCCCATGTGGCCGCACTTCTTCACCGAGGCCAGCTGGTCCTCGAAGTGCACGCCGGCCGCGCCGGCTTCGATCATCGCCTTCATCAGCTCGAAGGCGTTGAGCACGCCCCCGAAGCCGGCCTCGGCGTCGGCCACGATCGGCTGCAGGAAGTCGATGTCGTCCTTGCCTTCGGCATGGTGCAGCTGGTCGGCGCGCAGCAGCGTGTTGTTGATGCGCTTGACCACCGCCGGCACCGAGTCGGCCGGGTACAACGACTGGTCCGGGTACATCTGGCCGGCCAGGTTGGCGTCGGCGGCGACCTGCCAGCCGGACAGGTAGATGGCGTTCAAGCCGGCCTTCACCTGCTGCATGGCCTGGTTGCCGGTCAGCGCGCCGAGTGCGTTGACGAAGTCCTTTTCCTGCAGGTAGGTCCACAGCTTTTCAGCGCCCAGCCGCGCCAGCGAATGCTCCACGTGCACGGTGCCGCGCAGGCGCACCACGTCGGCGGCGGTGTAGTTGCGGGTGATCCCGGCCCAGCGCGGGGCGGTGTTCCAAGCGTGCTGGATCTGTTCGGCGGTCTGCAGGGTGCTCATGTCGAATCTCCAAAAGGAACGGATGCGGTAACAGCGGGTGGATGGGGCGGAATCAGGCCAGGCGGTCGTAGGCCGGCAGGGTCAGGAAGTCGGTCAGGGTGTCGCGGCGGCTGAGCTCGGCCAGCAGCGCGATGGACTCGGGCAGGCGGGCGCTGCCGGGCAGCGCGGCGGTGTCGCCGAGACGGGTGGGCAGCTGCGCCAGGGTGGCATCGAGCAGCGCCAGGTCGATGGCGGTGCCGTCGTCGAGGTGCTGGCCGGGGGTATGCAGCCACTGCCACAGCTGGCTGCGGCTGATTTCGGCCGTGGCCGCGTCTTCCATCAGGTGGTGGATGGGCACGCAGCCGTTGCCGTCCAGCCAGGCCGCCAGGTAGCGCACGCAGACCTCCACGTTGCCCTCGAAGCCGGCGCGGGTGATGGTGCCGGTGGGCGCGGCGATCAGCGCATTGCGGTCCACCTGCACGTCGTTGCGCAGCACGTGGTGCTGGTTCGGCGTGGGCATGTGTTCGTCGAAGATCGCCTGGGCAATCGGGATCAGCGCCGGGTGCGCCACCCAGGTGCCGTCGTGCCCGGCAGTCACTTCGCGCAGCTTGTCGGCACGCACCCGCGCCATCGCCTGTTCGTTGGCGGCGGCATCGTGGTTGATCGGGATCTGCGCCGCCATGCCGCCCATGGCGTGCGCGCCACGGCGGTGGCAGGTGCGGATCAGCAGTTCCGAATAGGCCTTCAGGAACGGCTGGGTCATGGTCACCTGGCTGCGCTCGGGCAGTACCTTGTCGGCGTGCCGGCGGAAGGTCTTGATGTAGGAAAAGATGTAGTCCCAACGGCCGCAGTTGAGGCCGACGATGCGGTCGCGCAATGCGTGCAGGATTTCATCCATTTCGAATGCGGCCGGCAGCGTCTCGATCAGCACGGTGACCTTGATCTGGCCATGCGGCAGGCCGAGCATGCCTTCGATGTGCGACAGCGCGGTTTCCCACAGCGCCGCTTCCTCCATCGACTGCAGCTTGGGCAGGTAGAAGTACGGGCCGCGCTGCTTGCACATCAGCGTGCGGGCGTTGTGGAAGGCGAACACGGCCGCGTCGAACAGGCCGCCGGCGATGGCCTGGCCGTCGATGCGCACATGCTTTTCGTCCAGGTGCCAGCCGCGCGGCCGCACGATCAGCACCGCCTGTTCGTTGAACGGGCGCAGCGTGTACTGCTTGCCGGGCTTGCCCTCCACCGACGGGCCGGTATGGGTGAGGTCGCCGCGCACCGCGCCGATCAGCGCCTGCTGGCCGGCCAGCAGGTTGGCCCAGGCCGGGGCGGTGGAATCCTCGAAATCGGCCATGAAGACCTTGGCGCCGGAGTTCAGCGCGTTGATGACCATCTTCGGGTCGGTCGGCCCGGTGATCTCCACGCGGCGATCCTGCAGCGCGTCGGGCAGGGGCGCCACGCGCCAGTCCTCGCTGCGGATGTGCGCCGTGTCGGCACGGAAGTCCGGCACCCCGCCGCCATCGAAGAAGGCCTGGCGGGCCACCCGGGCCTGCAGCCGGCGCTGGCGCTCGGGCTCCACGGCGCGGTGCAGCGACACCAGCAAGGCCAGTACCCCCGCCGGCAGCAGCGCGGACTGGCCGGCGAGCTGGGTGGTCAGCGCGATCCCGGGCGTGGCCGGGGCATCGGCAGGGGTGGGCTGGGCAGTGGCGTAAGCGGCGACGGCGGACATGGCGGGCTCCTGCATTGCGGTAGGCCCCACCGTGCGCCGCCGTACCGTATATGACAAAACAGTTATAGCAATGCTTTACATAAGTTGTGCTTATACTCGTGACGCCATGCCCACACCGCCCGCGCCAAGTCCCCGTTTTTCCTACAAGTCTGACCGACTCAAGCCGCTGCGGGCGTTCTGCCAGACGGTGCGTCTGGGGTCGGTCTCACGGGCGGCTGAGGCGCTGTTCGTCAGCCAACCGGCCATCAGCCAGCAGTTGCAGGCGCTGGAGCGCGAGCTGGGGGTGGACCTGTTCGAGCGCAGCGGGCGCCGCCTGGTGCCGAGCCGCGAGGGCCAGCTGCTGTTCGAGATGGCCTTGCCGCTGGTGGAAAACCTGGACGGGCTGGAGGCCAGCTTCCGCGACAAGGTGAAGGGGCTGGATGCCGGCGAGCTCAACATCGCCGCCAACAGCTCGACCATCCTGTACCTGCTGCCGCGCATCGTGGAGCGCTTCCGCCAGCGCCACCCGGACGTGCGCCTGACCCTGCACAACGCGATCAGCGCCGACGGCACCGACCTGCTGCGCAGCGACGCGGCCGACCTGGCGGTGGGTTCGATGACCGACGTGCCGGCCGACCTCAGCTACGCCCCGGCCTACCGCTTCGAGCAGGTGTTGATCGCCCCGCCCGGGCACGCGCTGGCGCGGGGCGAGCTCAGCCTGGAGGCGATCTCGCAGCATCCGCTGGTGCTGCCACCCAAGCGCCAGATCACCTACCGGCTGGTCGACCAGGTGTTCCAGCGCCACCGCCTGCCGTACACCGTGGCGCTGGAAGTGGGCGGCTGGGAAGTGATCAAGCAATACGTGGCGATGGGCATGGGCATCTCGATCGTGCCCGCGCTGTGCCTCAACGACGCCGACCGCGACCGGCTGGTGACGCGCTCGATGAGTGCCTGGTTCCCCGAGCGCAGCTACGGGGTGATCGTGCGCCGCGGGCGCTTCCTGTCGCCGCAGGCGCGCGCCTTCATCGAGCTGATCCAGCCGGACCTGTTCAGTCCGCGCAGCTATGATGAAAGCGGTCATTCCGAGCGCTGACGCCTGCCTGCCATGTCGATCGAACTGCGCCACCTGCGTTACTTCCTGGCCGTCGCCGATACCCTGCATTTCGGCCGCGCGGCCGAACGCCTGGGCATGTCGCAGCCGCCGCTCAGCCAGCAGATCCGCCAGCTGGAAACGCTGCTCGGCGCCCGCTTGTTCCTGCGCGCCAACCGCCGCGTGGAGCTGACCGAAGCCGGGCGCGTGCTGCAGGAACAGGCCACGGCGGTGCTCGAACGCATGGACAAGGCGGTGGACCTCACCCAGCGCGCGCAGCGCGGCGAAACCGGCGAGCTGCGCATCGGGCTGACCCGCGCCACGCCGCTGTCCACGCAGATTCCGCGGGCGATCTTCGCCTACCGCCAGCAGTTTCCGCAGGTGCAGTTGAAGCTGCGCGAGATGAACACCCTGCAGCAGATCGATGCGTTGATGGCCGGCGAGCTCGACGTCGGGTTGATCCGCAAGCGTGCGCTGCCGGCACCGTTGATGTCGCGCAAGCTGTTCAGCGATCCGCTGGCGCTGGTGGTGCACGACCAGCATCCGCTGGTGCGGGCGCTACCGGCTGACGCGTCGGTGGCGCTGCGCCTGTTCGCGCACGAACCGTTCGTGGGCTTCCTGCGCGAAGTCGGTGCCGGTATCCACGATCACTTCATCGCGTTGTGCCGCAGCGCGGGCTTCACCCCCCGCATCATCCAGGAGGCCGGCGAGGCCTCGACGCTGATCAGCCTGGCGGCCTCGGGGCTTGGGGTGACGGTGCTGCCCGCCTCGTGCAGCCATATCCAGGTGGACGGCGCGCGCTTCGTGGCGCTCAGCGACCGCGCCGCCAGTTCGGAAGTGCACGTGGCCTGCCGGCGCGGCACCGCCTCGCCGCTGATCGCCCATTTCACCCAGCTGCTGCAGGGCCAGGCCAACGGTTGAGCGCCGGCGAGGCCAGCAGCGGAACGCCGCTGCCGTCAGCGGCTCACCGCAAGCGCGGCGCCCGCCGGTTGTACGCGCCGCCCCAGCCGCCAGGCGATCACGCCGCCGGCCACGGTCAGCACACCGACGAAACCGCACACACCCAACCAGTCCCAGTGGGTGTAGAACACGCCGCCGATCACGCCGGCCACGCTGGAGCCCAGGTAGTAGGCAAACAGGTACAGCGCCGACGCTTCGGCGCGCAACGTGCCGGCCCGGCTGCCGACCCAGCTGCTGGCCACCGAGTGCCCGCCGAAGAAGCCGAACGTGACCAGCGCGATGCCGGCCGCCATGCAGCCCAGCCACGGCAGCGCCAGCAGCACGATGCCCAGCGCGATCAGTCCGTAGCAGACGGCCAGCACGCGGCTGCGGCCATGCCGGGTGGCCTGCTGCCCCATCCACGCCGAACTGAAGGTGCCGACCAGGTACACGCTGAAGATCAGGCCGACCACGGTCTGGCTCAGTCGGTACGGCGGGGCGAGCAGGTGGTAGCCGAGGTAGTTGTAGAGGGTGACGAACACGCCCATCAGCACGAAGGCGGTGGCGAACAGCCACGGCAGGCCGGGGTCGGCGAACAGGCGGCCCCAGCGCGCCGGCAGTTCGCGCAGTCCGCTGCGGCGCTGCTGGAAGTGGCGCGACGGGGGCAGCTGGATCCACAGCAGCACGGTGCTGAGCAGCGCGATCGCCGAGACCACGCCGATGCCCCAGCGCCAGCCCCAGTGGTCGGCCACGATGCCGGCGATGAGCCGGCCGCTCATGCCGCCGATGGCGTTGCCGCCGATGTACAGCCCCATCGCCAGACCCAGCGCGCGGCTGTCCATTTCTTCGGCCAGGTAGGTCATGCCCACCGCCGGCACGCCGCTCAGCGCGATACCCAACAGCGTGCGCAGCACCAGCAGCGTGGACCAGTCGTCCACCATCGCGGTGGCCACGGACAACACGCTGGAGGCCAGCAACGCGGCCACCATCACGCTGCGGCGGCCGATGCGGTCGGAGATCAGCCCGGCGATCAGCATCGACACCGCCAGCAGGCCGGTGCTCAGCGACAGGGTCAGCGCGCTGTTGGCCGCCGACACGCCGAAGTGCCGGCTGAACTCGGGCAGCAGCGGCTGCACCGTGTAGAGCAGGCCAAAGGTGGAGAACCCGGCCAGGAACAGCGCGGCCGCCGTGCGCCGGAACGCGGGCGTGCCCTGCTGGATCTGGTCTGCCGCCGCCGTGGCGGGAGCAGCGGGGCTGCGGTCGGGAACCGCTGCGGTGTCGCCATTCATGGGGATATGGCCCGCCTGCGCGGGCCCGGACGAGAAGTCAGCGCTCAGGATAGGCAGCGCCGACAAGTCGATCCATAACCTGGAATGTCTGCATCGAGACGATCTACATATCGATTCAGATCGCGACCGCAGTTACAGCGCCTGCCAGGTCAGGCCGTCCCCGCGCCGGTAGTAGACGTGCGAGGCCTTGCCGTACAACGCGCTGGCCTGGACCAGCCCGAAGAAGCGGCCGTCGGCGCTGTTGCCACGGTGGTCGCCGAGCATCAGCACCTTGCCGTCCGGGACGGTCAGCCCGGTGATGTCCGGCCCGCCGCCCTGGCCAAGATCGAGCTGGGCCACATGCTGGCCGAAGTCTTCGACCTCGCCCTGGCTGGCGTCGGCCAGCGGCTGGCCATTGATGCTGAGGTGGCCGTCATGCAGCTCGACCCGGTCGCCGCCCACCGCGGCAATCCGCTTGATCAGGCGGATGCCGTCCACCGGCGAGTCGAACACCGCCACGTCGCCGCGCTGCGGCTGGCCGGTAGGCAGCAGTTCCACCGAGGTGAAGGGCAGGCGCAGGCCATAGGCGCGCATGTCCACCACGACCCGGTCGCCCGGCATCAGGGTGTGCTGCATCGAACCGCTGGGCACCTGGTAGTGGTTGGCCAGCGAGTCGCGGGCGGCCAACAGCAGGCCCAGCATCACCGCCAGGGGCAGTGCTTCCTTCTTCAGCCAGTGCACGATGCGGTTGGAGGGGGCGGACGCGGGTTCGGTAGCGGGCATATCCATGGCCAGGCTCTCTCGGGGTGTGGGGCTATGACCGTGGCGGCGCCTGCCAAGTTCCCCGGCCGCGCGCCCAGAAGCTACGCGGAATTTATGCGGCGCAGGCACCGGTGGCATGGCGGTTTTACGCGGTCCGGTCGCATCGTGGCACCACCGCGCCGCAAGGCGTTTGAACGAGGTGTTGCATGACCATCCTGATGATCCGGCACTCGCCGCCTGGCGCGGCACCGGACACCCTGCCGCTGCCTGCCCGGGTCGCCGGGCACCGCGTGGCCTGCCGCGACTGCGATTCCCTGCCGGCGCTGGTGCGCTGCCTGCAGCGGGCACAACGCAGCCGCCCGGCGCTGGTGCTGATTGCCACCACGGCGGTCGATGCGCCGCAATGGGCGCGTTATGGGCAGGCGCTGCGCACGGCGCTGGAGGCGCTGCCGGCGCCCTACATCGAGATGGCCAGCAACGACGACGACGCGCTGGACGACCACCTGCACCCGCAGCACGCGCCGACCGCGCGGGTGGTGTGCAGCAGCGGCCGCGCCGATGCGTGCCGGCTGTCGCTGGCGATTGCCGCGCGTCGCCTGGCGGCGGAGGCCTGAGCCATGTCGATTTTCATCATTCGTGGTCCGGAGGCGGCCGGCCAGCTGATCCGCACTGCACAGCCGTTGCCGGCGCCGGTGTTGAAGTCGCTGGTGCACCGTGCGATCGACGCGGGCACCACGGTGGCCATCCGCGCGTGCGGGTCCGAACAGGAACTGCTGGATGCGCTGCGCGTGGCCGACCACAGCCGGGGCGAGGTGACCCTGCTCGACCCGGGTGCGTGCGTGGGCAGCCTGCGCCTGCAGCAGTTGCTACCGTACCTGCGCAATGCCTACGTGGAAGTGCACGACGATGACACCCGCAGCCCCGAAGCCTGCCTGCCGCCGGACATCGGCCAGCGCATCGGCGTGGCACACGGGTACTGCGCGCAGAGCTACATGCATGCGCTGGAGATCGCACTGGACCACCTGGGGTGCAGCGAGATCGTGGACGGGGTGCACGTGGGGACGTGAGGGACACTGCTGCCACGTGGGCGCTCGGTCGGTGGGTCGGGCGCTGCGGTCCCCTACCCTTTCCGGCGAATGTCCTCCGGCGTCGGCCTGCGGCCGCCCCCTCCCCCTTTATTTCGCCTCCAAGGGTAGGGGACCCCAGCACCCGCCCCACCGACCAGCGCCAAACAGGCTTGGCTTCTACCTGCTCACCGCACGCCGAGCCCCGTAGCGGCCGGTAGGCCCCTGGGCAAAATAAAGGAGGAGGCCGCCACGCGGCCGGGGGACATTTGCACCAGGGGTCTACCGGCCGCTGCGGGGCTCGGCGTGCGCGACGAGCAAAAAAAAACGGCAGGGTTTCCCCTGCCGTTCTTGTTGTACCGGGCCGCGGTTACTTCAGGCCGCGGTTGACCAGCAGCGGTTCCACCGACGGGTCCTTGCCGCGGAAATCGCGGTACAGGTCCGACAGCTCCACGCTGTTGCCGCGCGAGAGGATCTTGTCGCGGAACACCTGGCCGTTCTGCGCGGTCAGGCCGCCGTTTTCCTTGAACCACTCGAAGGCGTCATGGTCGAGCACTTCGGCCCAGAAGTAGGCGTAGTAGCCGGCCGAATAGCCGCCGCCCCAGATGTGGTCGAAGTAGGTGGTGCGGTAACGCGGCGGCACCTGCGGCAGGTCGACCTTGAACTTCTTCAGCGCGCCCGCCTCGAAGCTGGCCACGTCCTGCAGCGGCGCGTCGGCCGGCTGGGTGTGCCAGGCCAGGTCAAGCAGCGCGGCCGACAGGTACTCGGTGGTCGCATAGCCCTGGTTGAAGGTGCGCGCCTTGAGGATCTTGTCGACCAGTGCCTGCGGCATCGGCTCGCCGGTCTTGTAGTTCTTGGCGTAGTTGGCGAACACCTTCGGGTCCAGCGCCCAGTGTTCGTTGAACTGCGAGGGGAACTCGACGAAATCGCGCGAGGTGCTGGTGCCCGCGATGGACGGGTACTTCACCTTCGAGAACATGCCATGCAGGGCGTGGCCGAACTCATGGAACATCGTGGTCACGTCATCGAAGCTGAGCAGCGCGGGCTGGCCGGCGGCGGGCTTGGTGAAGTTGCACACGTTGTAGACCACCGGCTTGGCACCGGTCAGGCCGTCCTGTTCGACGAACACGTCCATCCAGGCGCCACCGGACTTGCTGTCGCGCTTGAAGTAGTCGGTGTAGAACAGGGCCAGCGAGGTGCCGTCCTTGTCGAACACTTCGTAGACCTTCATGTCCGCGTGGTAGGTCGGGATGTCGGTGCGCGGCTTGAAGGTGATGCCGTACAGCTGGGTGGCGGCGTAGAAGACGCCGTTCTGCAGCACGTTGTCCATCTCGAAGTACGGCTTGATCTGCGACTCGTCCAGGTCGTACTGCGCCTTGCGCACCTGCTCGGCGTAGAAGTCCCAGTCGGACGCGGCGAGCTTGAAGCCGCCCTTCTGGGCGTCGATCACCTTCTGCATCTCGCCGATCTCGCCGCGCGCCTTGGCGGTGGCCGCCGGCACGGTGTCGGTGAGCAGCTTCAGCGCGGCTGCCGGGGTCTTGGCCATCTGGTCGGCCAGGCTGTAAGCAGCGTAGTTGTCAAAGCCGAGCAGCTTGGCCTTCTGCGCACGCAGCTGGGCCAGGCGCTGGACGGTCTGGCGGGTGTCGTTGGCGTCGCCCTTTTCGGCGCGCGTTTCCGACGCCTTGAGCACGGCGGCGCGCTGCTCACGGTCGCTCAGCGAACCGAGTACCGGCTGCTGGGTGGTGTTCTGCAGCGGCAGCAGGTACTTGCCGTCCAGCTTGCGGTCCTTGGCGTCGGCCGCGGCGGTGTTGATCGCGTCCTCGTCCAGTCCGGCCAGCTTGGCCTTGTCGTCCACCACCACGGCGCCAGCGGCGGTGGCGGCCACCAGGCGGGTGTGGAACTGGGTGGCCAGCGTGGTTTCTTCCACGTTGAGCTTGCGCAGCGAGGCCTTGTCGGCGTCGTTGAGCTGCGCGCCGGCGCGCACGAACTCCTGGTAGTCACGCTCGACCAGGCGCAGCTGCACCGGGTCCAGGCCCAGCGACTGGCGCTGGTCGTAGATGCTCTTGATGCGGGCGAACAGCTTCGGGTCGAGGTTGATCTCGTCCTGGTGGTCGGCCAGCTTCGGCGCCACTTCTTCCTGGATCTTCTGGCGCGCATCGTTGGTATCGGCCTGGACCAGGCCGAAGAAGATGCGCGACACGCGGGTCAGGGTCTCGCCGCTGCGCTCCAGCGCTTCGATGGTGTTGTCGAAGGTGGCCGGCTCGGGGTTGTCGGCGATCTTGCGGATCTCGGCCAGGTGCTGCTTCATGCCTTCGTTGAAGGCCGGCAGGTAGTCACTGTCCTTGATCTTGTCGAACGGCGGCGCCTGGAACGGCAGCGTGCTGGCGCTCAACAGGGGGTTGGTGGAGGCATCGGCCGGCTGCTGCGCGGCGGGGGTCTGGGTATCGGACACGGGGGTGGACTCCTTGCCGGAACAGGCCGCCAGCGCCAGGCTGATGGCAGCGGCCAAAACTACGGTACGCGACATGAAACGGGCTCCTTGGAATGGGATGCGGCTGCGGAAAAACCGCAGCCGATCACCCTACTCCGATTGCCCGGGACCGGCATGTGCCGGACGTGGCGTATGGCTGTGCAGGCCCCGGCGCCAGTGCCGGCGGGGCCTGGCGACGCTCAGACGGTGCCGCGGTTCTTGCCCTGCCAGGGCCGGTAGTAGTCGCGGATGGCAGCCATGTCGGCGGCATCGTCGCCCGTGGAGTAGAACAGCGGGCCGATCCCGATGGTCTTCTCGGGGTAGTGGAAGTACGCCGCCAGCACCGGCACGTCGGCCATTCGCGCGATCTTCAGGAACCCGGCCTTCCAGTGGGTCACCGCCTTGCGGGTGCCTTCGGGGGTGAGCGCGTACCACATGCGTTCGGAGCCCCGGATCAGGCTGACCGCCTGCTCGACGGTGCCCTGCGGCGAGCTGCGGTCCAGCGGGATCACGCCCAGCGCGCGCAGCAGCGGCGACAGCGGCCACCAGAACAGCGAGGCCTTGCCCAGCACCTTGACCTGCATGCCCAGCGCGATCTTGGCGGCCATGCCCCAGAACCCGTCCCAGTTGGACGAGTGCGGGGCAATGATGAAGACCAGCTTGGGCACGTCGGGGAAGGTGCCCACCACTTTCCAGCCGCCCAGGCGCAGCGTGCAGCGGGCCAGCCAGCGAAGGAAGCGGTTTGGTTTGACCTGCGGCATGTTGGGCGGAACGGCCGGCAACAGCGGACTTCGGTTGTTCAAGCAATCACTCCCAATTGCGTGTGGTGCGTCCGCGCTTGATCTGCGCGCGGCCTTTTTTCTCGTCCAGGCGGCGCAGCTTGGCGCCATACGAGGGCTTGGTGGCCACGCGCGGCTTGGGCACGCTGAGGCTTTCCTGGATGAAGGCGGCCAGGCGCTCGCGGGCGTCGTCGCGGTTGCGGTCCTGGGTGCGGAAGCGCTGGGCGTCGATGACCAGCACGCCGTCGCCGGTCATGCGCCGGTCGCGCCGGGCCAGCAGGCGCGAGCGCAGCGCTTCGGGCAGCGACGGCGAGCCGGCCACGTCGAAGCGCAGTTCCACGGCGGTGGAGACCTTGTTGACGTTCTGGCCGCCGGCGCCGCTGGCGCGCACGAAACGTTCGACGAGTTCCGCATCGGGAATCGACAGGTGCGCGCTGATGGTGACGGGTCCGGAAGCCATGGGCGGCATTGTAAGGGCAGGACCGTGTCCAGGGGTGGGGCAAACATCCCCGATGACGCCGATAACGTCCGCAAACTACGGTCTGCTGACGCCTTCGCAGGTATCCTCGGGGTTCCATGCCACGCAGGATGCCCCGCACATGCTTTTGATCCGCTCCCTGGCCATTGCCGCCACTCCCCGCCGCACACTGACCCGTGTCGGCCTTGTACTGGCGCTGGGCCTGGCCTCGATCGCGCCGGCGCTGGCCGCCCCGCCGTCCGATGCCGACATCAACCGGCTGCTGGCCGCCTCGCGCGCGCAGACCATGCTGGACAGCATGCTGCCGCAGATCGAGGCGATGCAGCGCCAGCAGTTCCAGCAGGTCGCCCAGCAGCGCCAGCTGGATGCGCAGCAGCAGGAACAGATGAAGCGGATGGAGGCCCGCACCACCCAGACCATCCGCCAGGCACTGTCGTGGCAGCAGCTGCGCCCGATGTACGTGGACCTGTACAAGAAGAGCTTCAGCAAGGAAGACGTGCTGGCGATGGCCGAGTTCTACGAGAGCTCGGCCGGCCAGAGCCTGCTCGACAAGACCCCGGCGCTGATGCAGAACGTGATGGTGGCCATCCAGGAAAAGATGCAGCCGCTGTTCGTGGACCTGCAGAAGGACCTGGAGGCGATCATGAACGAAGCGCCGGCACCGGCCCCGGCGAAGAAGTAACCGCCCCCGGCGTAGAGCCGACCGTTGGTCGGCTACACGCACACCCCGGGCGCCGCGCGTGGAACAGCCGACCAACGGTCGGCTCTACCGGGTTGGGTCCGGGGCACGTCCGGTTGGATCCGGGGCAGGTCCGGTCGGATCGCCGCAGATCCCGGTCAGACCCCGCTCAAACCCCTTCCCACCCCAACACATCCATCGCCTTGCGGAACTCCCCGTCCACCGGGGCGCTGACGTCCATCGCGCTGCCATCGGGGTGCGGGAAGCGCAGGCGTTCGGCGTGCAGCAGCATGCGGTGGATGCCCTGCATGCGGAAACTGCGGTTGTGCCGGCCATCGCCGTGGCTGGTGTCGCCGATCAGGTGATGCGACAGGTGCTTGAGGTGGCGGCGGATCTGGCGGAAGCGGCCGGTCTGCGGCTGGCAACGCAGCAACGCGTAACGCGAGGTCTCGAACTCGCCGACCGGCACGGCGATCTCGCCCACGGCCACGCGCTGGAAATGGGTGATGGCCTGCTTCTTGACCGGCTTGCCAGGACCACCGTCCAGGTCGTGGTCGACCGTGAACGCCTCCTCGGCCGGCCAGCCGCGGCAGATGGCCAGGTAGTCCTTGGTGACGTCGCCGCCCATCAGCGCTTTGCCGAGCACGCTGGCGCTTTCGCGGTCGAAGGCCAGCAGCAGGCAGCCACTGGTGGCGCGGTCCAGGCGGTGTACCAGGAAGATCGGCTTGCCGAGCTGCTCGCGCAGGCGGTCGGCGAGGAAGTCATCTTCGCCCCGGGCCAGCTTGCTGTCGTGGACCATCAGCCCGGCGGGCTTGTTGACCACGGCCAGGCGGTCGTCCACGTGCAGCAGCTGCAGCGGGGCCGCGTCGGCGGTGGCGGGGAATGCGGTGTCGGTATCGTTCACCGACCGATTATCCCCGCCGCGCGCGGGCAGCGCCATCGGCGATGATTCAGGCGGCGCTGCGTACCGCGATCAGTTCGCCGTTGCCGATCGGCACCAGCACGCACTGGAACTGCGGATCGTCGCGCACGCAGGCATCGAAGGCGGCCATCTGTTCGGCGTGCGAGACCGCGTTGTCGACCACCAGCAGGCCACCGGGCCGCAGCACCCGGCGCAGCTGCGGCCACCAGTCCAGGTACTGGCTGCGTTCGGAATCCAGAAACAGCAGGTCGATGCTGTCGTCGGCCGCTGCATGCAACCATGCGCCGGCCTCGGCGTGGACCAGCGCGATATGCGCGCCCAGCCCGCTGCGGTCGAAGGTGCTGCGCGCCAGCGCGACCTTGTCGGCGGCGTGTTCCAGCGTGGTGACGTGGCCACCCACCGCGGCGGCGGCCTCGGCCAGCCACAGCGTGGAATAGCCGTTGGAGGTGCCGATTTCCAGTACCCGGCGTGCGCCAGTGGCGCGCACCAGGACCCCCAGCAACGCACCAGTGTCGGGCGTGATGTTGAGCATGCGCTGGGCACGCGCGGTGTGGGTGGCGTCGTTGTCGGCGCCGAAGCGGGCCAGCTCCTCCTTGAGCGCCTGCAGCGTCATGTCAGCGCCGCCACCAGGCGCTGGCCAGCGAGAACAGGCCGGCCGCGCCGCTCACCCAGCTCCACACCGGCGCATCGCCGAAGTACCAGCCACCCGGCTGCATGCCGTACAGCACCGCCGCCACGATCAGCAGGCCAACGCCGGCGATCGCGGCCACCGCACGCTTCTGCAGCTTCTGCAGGTTCGTGTTGAGCGCCACCAGGTCCTGCGAGCGCATCGACAGCTCGTGCCCGCCTTCCACCTGCTGCTTCAGCCAGGCGTGCACCAGGCGCGGCATGTCCGGGGTGTGGGTCATGATTTCCGGCAGCCGCTTGCGCAGCTCCTTCAGTACCCGGCGCGGGCTGTAGCGTTCGCGCAGGATGCGTTCCAGCACCGGCCGCGCCACCGCCCAGATGTCCAGCTCCGGGTCGAGTTGGCGGCCCACGCCCTCGATGTTCAGCAGGGTCTTCTGCAGCAGGATCAGCTGCGGCTGCAGGGTCAGTTCGTAGCGCTGGGCCACGCGGAACAGCTTGATCAGCACTTCGGCCAGCGAGATCTGCGACAGCGGGCGGGTGAAGTACGGTTCGCAGACCGACCGCGCCGCCGCTTCCAGCTCGTCGATGCGCACGTTGTTGGGCATCCAGCCGGCTTCAACGTGGAGCTCGGCCATGCGCCGGTAATCCTTGTTGAAGATGGCCATGAAGTTTTCGGCGAGGTAGTACTGATCCTGCTCGGACAGCTGGCCCATGATGCCGAAATCCAGCGCGATGAAGCGCGGGTTGTCACGCCGGGCCGGATCGATGTCGACCCAGATGTTGCCGGCGTGCGCATCGGCGTGGAAGAAGTTGTCGCGGAACACCTGGGTGTAGAACACCCGCACGCCCTTGGCGGCCAGTGCCTTGCGGTCGATGCCGGCCTTGTCCAGCGCGGCGATGTCGTCCGACGGAATGCCCCATACGCGTTCCAGGGTGAGCGCACGCTCGGCGGTGTGGCTCCAGATCACTTCCGGCACGTACAGGTCGTCCGAGTCGACCCAGTTGCGGCGCAGCACGCTGGCATTGGCGCCTTCGCGCTGCAGGTCCAGTTCGGCGGCCAGGGTGTTCTCCACTTCGGCCACCACTTCGCGTGGGCGGATCTTGTCCGCGCGCGGGTGGGTGCGCTCGACCAGCGCGGCCGCGGAGTTGAGCAGCGCGATATCGGCGCCGATCTGCTTTTCGATGTCCGGGCGCAGCACCTTGACCACCACCTGGCGGCCATCGGCCAAGGTGGCTGCGTGCACCTGTGCGATCGAGGCCGAGGCCAGCGGCTGCAGGTCGAAGCTGGCGAAGGCTTCGCTGACCGGGCGGCCCAGCGCCTGCTCGACGATGCGCTGCGCGGTGGCACCGTCAAACGGCTTCACCCGGTCCTGCAGCAGGGTGAGCTCGTTGGCGATGTCGGCCGGGATCAGGTCGCGGCGGGTGGACAGGATCTGCCCGAACTTGACGAAGATCGGGCCGAGGTCCTGCAGCGCCAGGCGCAGGCGCGCGCCGCGCGACTGGACCGCGATGTCGGCCGACGCACGCGGCACGAACGGCTTGGCCAGGCGCAGCCAACGCTCGGCCACGGTGCCTTCCAGCAGGTCGTCCAGGCGGTAACGCAGGATTACGCGGCCAATACGGGTGGCACGGAACATCGCCTTCATGCGCGCACCTGGCGCAGGCGCTGCACGCGCACCGCAATGCGTTCCACATCGTCGCGCATCACATCCACGTCGTCGTGGAAGGCTTCCAGTTCTGCTCGCGGTACCACGTCGCGGGACTCCTCGGTGACAAATTCAGCGGCGCTGTGCGCCAGGTCGGACGCGCCGCGGCGCGCATGCTGCAGGGCCGAACGCAGGCTGTTGGCTACCTGCACCCCCAGCACCTCGCCGAACACACGCACGAACGGCTGCTGCCAGTCCGGATCGAAACGGCTCGCCAGCTGCTGCAGCCGGCGCGCCAGCTCGGCATCGCCGGAGACCTTGACCCGCCCGGCCGGGGCGCTGCCGCCACGACGTGCATGGGCCAGGAACGGCAGTTGCGCCAACACCCCACCGAGCGTGCTGCGCACCGCCAGGTCCGGTTCCTGCTGCGGGTCCACCGGGCCCACCGTCAGCCGCTCCCCGTCCACCCCGATGCGCATTGCCAGCGCGGGCGATTCCAGGGTGAGGGCGATGTGGCGGCCATCCAGCGCGGCCAGTGCGCCCCGGGTGTCCGGGTCCAGCGCCAGCGCGCGGTTGAGCGCCAGCTGCAGCGCATTGCCGGCCAGCGGCTTGAGGGAACTGAGGAGGGAACGGGCCATCGGTGCATTCTAACCGGCCCGTAGCAGGCCGGGACCGTCGCCACGGTGCCCAGCCTGACGCGCGGATGAAGGCCGTGTGCGCCATGGCGCGCGGACCGGTTCATGCTAGGGACCCATAGACACATCACGGAGCAGCAGCAGGCATGGGCAAGACGCGGGTAGGAATCATTTTCGGTGGCCGTTCGGCCGAGCATGAAGTGTCGTTGCAGTCGGCGAAGAACATCGTCGATGCGCTGGACAAGGAACGGTTCGACGTCACCCTGATCGGCATCGACAAGCAGGGCCAGTGGCATGTGAGCGACCCGCAGGCTTTCCTGCTCAATGCCGAGGACCCGGCGCGGATCGCGCTGAACCCCTCGGGCAATGCGGTGGCCGTGCATCCGGGCGTGGCGCGCCAGCAGCTGGTGCCCACCGACCCGGCCACCGCGCTGGAACAGATCGACGTGGTGTTCCCGATCGTGCACGGCACGCTGGGCGAGGACGGCTCGCTGCAGGGCCTGCTGCGCATGGCCAACCTGCCCTTCGTGGGCGCCGGCGTGCTGGGGTCGGCGGTGGCGATGGACAAGGACGTCGCCAAGCGCCTGCTGCGCGATGCCGGCCTGGCCGTGGCCCCGTTTGCCTGCTTCAACCGCGCCAGCGCGGCCACCGCCGATTACGCCGCGCTGGTGGCGCAGCTGGGTGCGCCGCTGTTCGTCAAACCGGCCAACCAGGGCTCGTCGGTGGGCGTGAGCAAGGTGCACAACGCGCAGCAGTTCCATGAGGCCCTGGCGCTGGCGCTGTCCTACGACCACAAGGCGCTGGTGGAAACGGCCATCGACGGCCGCGAGATCGAGTGCGCGGTGCTGGGCAACGAAACGCCCGAGGCCAGCGTCTGCGGCGAGGTGGTGGTGCACGACGAATTCTATTCGTATGACACCAAGTACATCCGCGAGCACGGGGCCGACGTGGTGGTGCCGGCGGCAATCAGCGACGCCGACCAGCAGCGCATCCGCGCCATCGCCGTGCGTGCCTACCAGGCCCTGGACTGCGCCGGGCTGGCGCGGGTGGACGTGTTCCTGGGCCGCGATGGCCAGGTGGTGATCAACGAGATCAACACCCTGCCCGGCTTCACCCGGATCAGCATGTACCCCAAGCTGTGGGCGGCCAGCGGGCTGGGCTACACCGCCTTGATCACCCGCCTGCTGGAACTGGCGCTGGAGCGGCATGCAGGCGAGCGTGCGCTGCAGAGCTCCATTACGACGACGGCCTGACCCCCCTTTCGAGGATCAGGCCGTCGTCAGGCGCCGCTGGGCACCCCGCGCTGGAGAGAGGTAGCGCGGGCTGCCCGGCGGACTACCCTCGCTTGCGGAACATCGACACCACCGCCAGGATCAGGAACACGACGAACAGGATCCAGGCGATGTTACTGGCAGCGCCGGCGATGCCGGAGAAGCCGAGCACCGCCGCGATGATGGCGATGACGAAAAAGATTACGGCGTAATGCAGCATGTCGATCCTCGCGTAATGCGTGCCGGATTGGCGTGCTGCAATCTTCACCAAACCGCGGTGTTCAGGAAGTGATGGCGCCCTCTGCGCGCGATGAAGACTTCAGCCTCGTGAGGCCTTCGTCAATGCTCACCTGTGGCACGTAGCCGAAGTCGCGGCGCGCCGGTTCCATGCTGTACCAGTGCGGCGTGCACAGCTGCTCGGCGAGGAAGCGGGTCATCGGCGGTTCGCCGCGCAGGCGCAGCAGCGGCCACAGGCGCTCGGCCACCGCGCCGATGCGGTAGGCGGTCTTGAAGCTGATCGACTTCTCCACCGCCGGGGCGCCCACGGCCGCCATCAGCTTGTTGAGCAGCTCGCGCATCGGCAACGGTTCGCCGTTGGAGATGAAGTACGCCTTGCCCGCGCATGCCGCGCCCGGGGCGAGGTGTTCGAAGGCCAGGAAATGGGCCAGCGCGGCATTGTCGATGTAGGTCGTATCGACCAGGTTGGTGCCGTCGCCGACGAAGCGCAGCCGGCCCGCGCGCGCGCGTTCGGCCAGGCGCGGCACCAGCTGCTGGTCACCCGGGCCCCAGATCAGCCGCGGGCGCAGCGCCACGGTGGCCAGGGTGGCGTCGTTGGCGGCCAGCACGCGCTGTTCGGCGAGGGTCTTGGTGGCCGCGTAGGGCGCCTGGAAGTCTTCGCCGTAAGGCACGTCGTCGGCCCCCAGCCCTTCCACCGGATGGGTGGCGCGGTGGGTCACGCTGGGCGTGGAGGTGTAGATCAGCCTGCCCACGCCGTGTTCGCGGCAGGCGGCAATCACGTTGTCGGTGCCCACCACGTTGGCCTGGAAGTAGCTGTCATAGCTGCCCCATGCGCCGGCCTTGGCCCCGTTGTGGAACACCGCATCGACCCCGGCCACGGCGTGCCGCACGGCATCGGCATCGGCCAGGTCGCCGCGGATCTGGCCCACGCCCAACGCGGCCAGCGGCGGGTAATCGCCCCGGTTGAAACTGAGCACCTGGTGGCCACGCTGCACCAGCCCGCGGCACAGCGCCTGCCCGAGGAAGCCACCACCACCGGTCACCAGGATTTTCATGCGTGCGTTTCCACTTGGGTTGCGGCCCAGATGGCCAGCTTCTCGCGGCCGATCTTGGCGTTGTGGCGGATGTCCACCGGGAAGCCCGGGTGCATCAGGAACTGTTCGATGCGGGTGGTGTGTGCATGCGCGTCGGCCTCGTGGCGCAGGCGCTCGCGCAGCGCGGGGGTATCGGCCGCGCCGGGCTGCAGCTCCACGCACAGCACCGGCCGTTGCCGGCCAGCGGGGCCAACGCCGACCAGCGCGGTGCGGGCGATGCCGTCCAGCGCATTGAACACCGGCTCCACCTGTTCGGTGTACAGCGGGCCGTGCGCGGTTTCCAGCCGCTGGGTCTTGCGCCCGCAGAACCACAAGCGGCCCTGCGCGTCGAAGTAGCCCACATCGCCCATGCGGTGCACCACCTGGGTGCGGCCATCGGCCAGCGTTTCGCTGATCTTGGCCGCGGCGGTGGCCTGCGGGCGGTTGAAGTAGCTGTCGGTGGCGGTCGGGCCGGCCACGGTGATCTCGCCCACCTCGCCCACCGCCAGTTCGCGCACCTGCGACCACTGCGGCAGCGGCGCGTCGTCGATGGCGATGATGCGCACCTGGTTGGGCGCCACCACGCGTCCCACGCAGGTACCCGCACCGGCCTCGGTGGCCTGGCGCGTGCTGTCCAGCTCGCGGCCTTCGATGACCGCCACCGGCAGGCACTCGGTGGCGCCGTACGGGGTCCAGAACTGGGCATCGTCGGGCAGCAGCCGGCGGATCCGCGCCACCACGTCCGGCGGCACCGGGGCACCGGCCGAGGTGACCCGGCGCACGCCGTGCAGCGGCTGGCCATGGTCGGCCAGCACGCGCATCAGCGCCGGCGAGCCGAACAGCTGGGTGATGCCAAAGCGGGCAATGGCGTCGTGCAGCTTGCGCGGGTCGGCCTTGGCCGGCCGCGTGGGGTCCATGTCCGGGATCACCGAGGTCAGGCCCAGCGCCGGGTCGAACAGGGCAAACGGCGGGAAGGTCGGCAGGTCCACGCCGCCGGCCTCCATGCCGAAGGCGGCGCGCAGCAGCTCGACCTGGCCCACGAAGTGGCGGTGGCGGTAGACCACGCCCTTGGGCACCCCGGTGGAGCCGCTGGTGAACAGGATCGCGGCGACATCCTCGCCATCGGTGGCGGCCATCGGCTGCGGTGCGCGCGCGCCCTCGGCCTCGATGCGGGCCAGCGTGGTGCCGCCCCACCCCCAGCGCCGCCCCACGGTCACCAGCGTCTTCACCCCCGGGCACCAGCGCAGCACCAGCCGCGCCACGTGGGCCAGGCCGATGCCGATGAAGGCCTGCGGCTGGGCCTCTTCCAGGCACTGCTTGAGCGCGCGCTTGTCGATGCCGGGGTCGACCAGCACCGGCACCGCGCCGTTCTTGAACAGCGCGAACATCAGCAGGAAGAATTCCGGGGACGGCCGCACCATCACCACCGCGCGCACGCCACGGCCGATGCCATGCGCGGCCAGGCCGGCGGCCAGGGCGTCGCTGCGCGCGTTGAGGGTGCGGTAATCCAGGGTGACGTCATAGGCCGCCATGCCGCCGGGGCCGGGCGTTCCCGGGCAGCGGATGGCAATCTGGTCGGGGCGCTCGCGGGCCAGCTCGGGCAGGCGGGCGGCGATGTTGACGGGGCTGTTCATCCGTTCATTGTCGCCGCTGCAGAAAAATCTTGCGCGACGGCCCACGGCGTGGAAAATTCGCGCCCTTCCCTCCTGCTCGATTGCCGCCCAAGGCCGGTACCCCATGTCCCATCCCTGCCTCACCTGCGGCGCCTGCTGCACCCAGTACCGTGTGGCGTTCCACTGGATGGAATCGGACGAGGTCACCCCCGGTGGCGTGCCGCATGAACTGACCCAGGTGCTGGACCCGCACCGGCTGTGCATGCGCGGCACCCTGTCCAAGCCGGTGTACTGCGTGGCGCTGGATGCGGAGATCGGGGTGTATTCCCGCTGCACCATCCACCCCAACCGGCCCAGCGTGTGCCGCGAGGTGGACGCCTCGTGGGAGTACGGCAAGGCCAGCCCGCAGTGCGACAAGGCGCGGGTGGCGCACGGCATGCCGGCCCTGACCCTGGCCGATTGGCGCTGGCGGGACGCGGCGGACAACGACGATGACCATCCCGACGACAACGGCAGTTCGCCGGCTCCGCAGGCGCCGATTGCGGCGTGAGGTGGGGTGCCGATCCGACCGCGGGTTGATGGGCAGGTGACGACCGTGGGTCGTCACGCCATCGGTCAGAGCGGGTTGGCGTCCAGGAACGCCCGGATCTTCGGCACCAGCACCTCGTGCTTGTCCTCCAGCACGTAGTGCCCGGCATCCTCGAAGGCATGCACCTGGGCCTGCGGCAGCGCGGCCTGGAAACCGGCCAGGAAGTGGTGGTCGAACACGAAGTCGCGCAGGCCCCAGCCGATGAAGGCCGGGCGGTCGGCGAACGACGGCAGCGCCTGGCCGGCACGCTCCAGCAGCGACCAGGCCTTGTCGGCCGGCGACAGCGGGATGTCCTGCATGAAGCGG